>Ga0209061_1000396_pt1 | contig 118739 bp, 101 predicted proteins | sample Coa_R1_10_FD_187157 | JGI IMG/M metagenome (GOLD analysis project Ga0209061, IMG submission 187157) | Surface soil microbial communities from Centralia Pennsylvania, which are recovering from an underground coalmine fire - Coalmine... | ecosystem: Environmental > Terrestrial > Soil >... | reverse complement strand
CTACTCGAGGATTTCGGTAACCGCGCCGGCGCCTACGGTGTGGCCGCCTTCGCGAATCGCGAACCGCAGCCCCTTCTCCAGCGCCACCGGAGTGATCAGCTTCACTTCCACGCTCACATTGTCCCCCGGCATCACCATCTCCACCCCGCTCGGCAAGGCCACGTCTCCGGTCACATCCGTCGTCCGGAAGTAAAACTGCGGCCGGTAGCCGGTGAAAAACGGCGTGTGCCGTCCGCCCTCTTCCTTGGTCAGCACATACGCTTCCGCCTTGAACTTCGTGTGCGGCGTAATCGATCCCGGCTTGGCAATCACCTGCCCGCGCTCCACTTCATCCTTCTCCGTCCCGCGCAACAGCAGCCCCACATTGTCCCCGGCAATCCCTTCATCCAAAAGTTTCCGGAACATCTCCACTCCGGTCACCACTTTCTTGGTCGTGGGACGGAAACCCACAATCTCCACCTCTTCGCCCACTTTCACCTTCCCGCGCTCCACTCTTCCCGTCACCACCGTGCCCCGCCCGGAAATCGAGAAAATATCTTCAATGGGCATAGCGAACGGCTTGTCCACATCCCGCTGCGGCAGCGGCACGTTCTTGTCCACCGCCTCCATCAGCTCCAGTATCGTCTTCTCCCACTTCGCATCCCCTTCCAGCGCCTTCAAGGCCGAGCCGCGAATCACCGGAACTTTATCCCCTGGGAATTGATAGGTCTTCAGCAAATCCCGCACTTCCATCTCCACCAGATCCAGCAGCTCCGGATCCTCCACCGCATCGCACTTGTTCAGAAACACCACGATGTACGGCACGCCTACTTGCCGTGCCAAAAGAATGTGCTCCCGCGTCTGCGGCATCGGACCGTCGGTCGCCGCCACCACCAGAATCGCCCCGTCCATCTGCGCCGCCCCGGTGATCATGTTCTTGATGTAGTCGGCGTGACCCGGACAATCAATGTGCGCATAGTGCCGGTTCGCCGTCTCGTACTCCACATGCGACACCGCTATGGTAATGCCCCGCTCGCGCTCTTCCGGCGCGTTGTCAATCGTGTCAAACGCCCGGAACTGCACCTTGGGATTGTTCTTCGACAGCACTTTGGTGATCGCCGCCGTCAACGTGGTCTTCCCATGATCGATGTGCCCGATGGTCCCGATGTTCAGGTGCGGCTTCGACCGCTCAAATTTTTCCTTCGCCATTTTTCCTTCCGCTCCTCCGCTTGTGCTTAATTCCTAATTGAAATACCTCGGAAACTGCGCCCGCGCGCCGTACGCTGCCACAAAGCCTCGCCGCCCATTTTCCGGCTGTGCGCTCATTTTGCCGCCACCTTGCCCGTCGCCTTTGAGATCACTTCCTCGGATACGTTCGCGGGCGTCTGCGCGTAGTGCGAAAAGTGCATCGTAAAACTCCCGCGACCCTGCGTGCGACTGCGCAAATCCGTCGCATAACCGAACATCTCCGACAGCGGCACTTCCGCGCGAATCACATGGCTTCCCGCGCGTGTCTCGGTCCCCTGCACGTGCGCGCGCCGGGAATTCAAATCGCCAAACACCTGGCTCATGTATTCTTCCGGAACCACAACTTCCACCCGCATAATGGGCTCGAGCAGTTTCGGATTGGCGCGCCCGCAGGCTTCCTTGAACGCCATCGAGCCCGCAATCTTGAACGCCATTTCTGAGCTGTCCACTTCGTGGTAGCTGCCGTCCTCAATCACCGCGGCAATGTCCACCATCTCGTAGCCGGCCAGCACGCCGTTCTCCATCGCTTCCTTGATTCCCGCTTCAATCGGGGGAATGAATTCCTTGGGAATGGCAGCCCCGAAAATCTTGTCGATGAACAGCAGCCGGTGCTCCTTGTCGAACCGCCATTTACCGCCTTTACCGGCAATCTGCTTGGCCAGCTCGTCAATTTCATCCGTACCCATTTCGTGCATGTCTTCGTGACCGGCGCTTGGCAGCGGATGCACCGACAATTTCACGTGGCCGTACTGGCCTCGTCCGCCGGTTTGACGGATGTATTTCCCTTCGCCCTGCGCGTCTTTCACAATTGTCTCGCGATACGCCACCTGTGGCCGGCCTACATTGGCCTGAACGTTGAATTCGCGCATCATGCGGTCAACGATGATTTCCAGATGCAATTCGCCCATGCCGGAAATCAGCGTCTGGCCCGTGTCGGGCTCGGTATGCACGCGGAACGTGGGATCCTCCTGCGCCAGCTTGGCCAGTGCATTCCCCATTTTTTCCTGATCCGCCTTGGTTTTCGGCTCAATCGCTACGGAAATCACCGGCGCGGGAAACTCAATCGCTTCCAGAACAATGGGCTTCGCTTCGTCGCACAGCGTGTCGCCGGTCGAAACATTTTTCAGGCCCACGCACGCGGCAATGTCACCAGCGTCAATAGACTCGATCTCTTCGCGCTTGTTCGCATGCATTCGCAGCAAACGCCCAATCCGCTCGCGCGTCCGCTTCGTCGCGTTGTACACCGTTGAACCGGTTTTACAGACGCCGGAATACACGCGGATGTACGTCAGATGCCCCACATACGGATCCGACATGATCTTGAACGCCAAACCCGAAAACGGCTGATCGTCCGCTGCGCGCCGCAGCTCCGGCTCTTCGGTATCGGGATTCACGCCTTCCACCGGCGCAATGTCGGCGGGCGCCGGCAGATAGTCCACAATGGCGTCCAGCAGCGGCTGAATTCCCTTGTTTTTGAACGCCGAGCCCGCCAGTACCGGAACAAGTTTCAACGCAAGCGTCGAGCGCCGTATCGAAGCGCGCAATTCCTCCGGCTCCAGCTTGTGCTCCGACAGATATTTCGTCAGCACGGCATCGTCGTGCTCCGCGATGTACTCCACCACTTTATCGCGATGCTCTTTGTAAAATTCCGCGTTCACCGCTGAAGCCTTCAGCGCCGCGGCAATCTCCGGACGGCTCTTCTGAAATGCCGGGTCCCACAATTTATCGAGCGCGATGTACTCGAATTCCGCGCCCAGCGTTTCCGCCTTCCACACAATCGCGCGCTCTTCGATGAAATCGATCACGCCGATGAAGCTGTCTTCTTTGCCGAGCGGGAATTGGAGGGGTACCGGGTGGGCCGAAAGCCTTTGCCGCATAGTCCGAATCACATGGTCGAAATCCGCGCCCATGCGGTCCATTTTGTTCACGAACGCGATGCGCGGCACGCGATACTTATCTGCCTGTCGCCACACCGTCTCCGTCTGCGGCTGCACACCCGCCACCGAATCGAAAATCGCCACCGCGCCATCCAGCACGCGCAGCGAGCGCTCGACTTCCACCGTGAAATCCACGTGTCCGGGCGTGTCAATGATGTTGATGCGATACTGCTGGCCGTTTCGCTTCCAGGAAGCCGTGGTCGCCGCCGAAGTAATCGTGATTCCGCGCTCGCGCTCCTGCTCCATCCAGTCCATCGTCGCGGTGCCTTCGTCCACTTCGCCGATTTTGTAAGTCACACCCGTGTAGAACAGGATGCGCTCGGTTGACGTCGTCTTCCCCGCGTCAATGTGCGCCATAATCCCGATATTGCGCATGCGATCGAGTTGGAATTGCCGTGCCATCTGAAAATTTCCCGTGCGCGCGGGCTCAGCGCCTTTTGCGCTTACCAGCGGTAGTGCGCGAAGGCCTTGTTCGCCTCCGCCATGCGGTGCACATCCTCCTTCTTTTTCACGGCTCCGCCCTTGCTGTTCGCCGCGTCCATCAACTCGTCTGTGAGTTTGTCCACCATGCTCTTTCCGGAGCGTTCTCGTGCGTACGAAATCAGCCAGTGAATGGCCAGCGATTGCCGCCGGAAGGGATTCACTTCCACCGGAACCTGATAGTTCGCGCCGCCCACGCGGCGCGTCTTCACTTCCAGCACCGGCTTCACATTTTCCACGGCCTTCTTGAACGTTCCCAGCGCATCCCCGTTCGTCTTCTGCGCCAGGTTCTCCATAGCCTTGTAAAAAATCTGCTGAGCCGTAGCGCGCTTCCCGTCGTACATCATGCTGGAAATGAATTTCTGCACCAGATCGCTGCCGTATACGGCGTCTCCCGCGATCTTTCGCCGCGATACCAGTCCTTTGCGTGGCATTCTGCTCTTCTCCTACTTCTGCGCTGCCTTGGGCCGTTTCGCTCCGTACTTCGAACGCCCCTGCTTGCGGTTTTCCACTCCCGCTGCGTCCAGCGTCCCGCGAATCACGTGATAGCGCACACCCGGCAAGTCCTTCACGCGGCCGCCGCGCACCAGGATAATTGAGTGCTCCTGTAAATTGTGCCCAATCCCCGGAATGTAGGTGGTCACTTCCGCGGCATTTGTGAGCCGCGCGCGTGCCACTTTGCGCAGCGCCGAATTCGGCTTCTTCGGCGTCTGGGTGTACACTCTCACGCACACGCCGCGCTTTTCCGGACATCCTTCCAGCGCCGGCGACTTCGTCTTCGCCCGCAACTGCTCGCGCCCGTATTTGACCAACTGCGCAAACGTCGGCACTCTCATCCTCCCGAAAAACTTCACGCTTCTACGCTAGTTTTGCAAGGCTCGCGCCCAGCAAACGCGCATTCAGGTGGTAGAACAGAAACGAGTCTCGCGACCCCGAAGGAACCGGTCCGTTTTACGCTTCAGACCAGCGTGTACTCCGCGCGGGCGTCCTATACTCCAACTGCTTCAGAACACGCGACTTCTGCTGCGGAGAGCTCCTCTGACGGCTTTGCGGGGCAGGCGCCCCATTTCGGCCGCTTCCCTGTGCCCCGTTCCTTCGTTCTCTGTTCCGAGGCCAGGGAACACCGTAACCACTGTTACAGCAAACTACCCACCTACAAAACCTGCAGTATAGATACTTCTCCTACATCTGTCAACTCTTGTTTTGTTCGATTCCGGCGCACGACTCGTCTGCATAAAATTGAAAATTTCGGCAAGCACGGCTTTTCGTCGCGTTAGGCATCGGACACGGAAGACACGCGAGCGGTTGAGGCGACCACGCAGTTATGGCAGAGTCAAAACGTGCTTCCTCCTGCGTACATTTCGGCGTTTGTGTTTGTCTTTGGCCTGATTATCGGCAGCTTTTTGAACGTGTGCATCAGCCGGCTGCCGGCGGGAAAATCCGTGGTGGCGCCGCGATCGAGATGCCCTGAATGCGGTGCGGACATCAAGGCGCACGACAACATTCCGGTGCTGAGCTATCTGCTGCTCGGGGGCAAATGCCGGAACTGCAAAACGCGGATTTCTCCGATTTATCCCACCGTAGAACTGCTGACCGGATTGCTCTTTCTGGCGTGTTATCTGGAATTCGGGAATTCGGCGCTGACACTGAAATGGGCGGCGTTCTCCGCGGTTGTGGTGGTACTGATTTTCACGGACTGGCGCGAGCGCATTTTGCCGGACGCGGTGAACTTCACGGGACTGGCGTTCGCGCTGGCGATCAGTTTTTTCGTGCGTCCGGTGGACGGTACGGCGGCATGGATAGCGACGCGGATTTTTGATTTTCCACCGCCGACGCCGGTGATTTCGCTTGCGGACGCGCTGATTGGCGCAGCCGTCGGCGGCGGACTGCTGTGGATTGTGGGCGAAGGATATTTCCGGCTCCGCGGGCGCGAAGGAATGGGTTTGGGAGACGTGAAAATGATGCTCATGGCGGGCGCGTTTTTGGGATTGCGGCGGACGATTCTGACGATTCTGGCAGGATCGCTGCTGGGAGCGGTGCTCGGGGCGATTTTCATCGTCATTTCGCGCAAGAAGTCTACATACGAATTGCCGTTTGGGACATTTCTTGGCGCGGCGGCGTTGCTGGTGGTGTTTTTCGGCACGCCGGTCGTGACGTGGTACCAGTCGCTGTTTGTGATGCGGTGAAGGACCAATGATTTTCGCTTTTGCGCTTGCGCTGCCGCCGAATTTCAAACTCGAAATGGGCGCAGCGCTGATTTTTTTCGCGTTGATCCTGGGAGGAATGATGCTGGCGATCGCCGCGCTGCGGCGTTCGGTGCGAAACGGGAATCAGCGAGAAAAAGCGGCGGAGGACGCGTTTCGGGTGAACACGGAGAATCCGTCGGCCTTCATGACCGCTTCGATGGAGGGCGTGATTCAGCGGCTGCGCGAGCAGGAGCAGGAACTGGCGCGGCTGCACCGGATGGAAAAGGAGCGCGCGCAGGAGACCGAGCGGCTGAGCGAGGCGGTGACGCGCAACATGCCGGCGGGGCTGTTGCTGGTGAGCGCGACGGGAATGATCAGCTCGGCGAATCCGGCGGCAGAGAGGGCGCTGGGAATCCGCGGATTGCAATACCGGAGATACACGGAAATTCTGGGCGCGAATTCACCTTTGACGCAGATGCTCACAGCCTGCTTGCACGAAGGGCAGACGTTTCAGCGCGATGAAGTGCCGCATACCACGCCAGCGGGAGATTCGCGGCAGCTGGGGGTGACCATCTCGCCGATATACCGGCCTGCACGAAATGCAATTTCGGCCGGCGCAAGCCTCACCGCGGCCGGAGCCGGCGTTTCGCCTGCGCCCGGGCAGACGCTGACGGGCGCGCTGTGCCTGATGAGCGATTTGACGGAGCTGGCGACCCTGCAAAAGCAAATGCGCTGGAAGGAAAATCTGGCGACACTCGGGGAAATGTCCGCCGGAATCGCCCATGAATTCAAAAACGCGCTGGCGACGATTTCCGGATACGCCCAGATGATTCGGAGCGAAGCGACAGGCGAAGCGGCAGAATCGGCGGAAAAAATTGTCGAGCAGACGCGTTCGCTGACGCACGTGGTGACGGAGTTTTTGCGTTTCGCACGTCCGCTGGAGTACGCGCAGGAGAATTTTGCGCTGAGCGCGCTGGTCGAGCAGGTGACGCAGGAGATGCGTGAATCGGCGAACGGCGTAGCGATTCGCACGGCAGGTGAGTTCGCGGAAATTTCCGGGGACGCGGGGTTAGTGAGACAGGCGCTGCTGAATTTGATCCGTAATGCGGCGGAAGCGGCCGGCTCGAATGGTCACGCGGGTGAAGTGATTGTGGCCGGAGCGCGGGAAGTCGTCGGCGGAAAGCAGTGGCAGGTAGTGGCGGTGCGCGACAACGGTTCGGGAATTGATGCGGGAAACCTGGACAAGATTTTTGTGCCGTTCTTCACCACGAAGTCGGCAGGCACGGGGCTGGGACTGGCGATTGTTCAAAAAATTGCGCTGCAACACGGCGGTCGCGTGGAAGCGCGAAATCGCGCGGAGGGCGGCGCGGAATTCGACCTATGGTTACCTTTGCGGTAGAGCTGAACGGATAGCCGATTGCCCGTGCGGCAGGGCGCATCTAAACTAAAAGCAACGAAAATTGAGGTATTTTCGCTACCGCGAGGTGATGACCATGCGAGCGACAATTTGGGTGTCTGCAGCCGTGGCGCTACTGGCGTTTGCACCGCTATGCGCGGCGCGACAGGCAGCGCCGGGCGCGCAAAATTCAGCCAGCAAGCAAACCGCGGCGAAAAAGGAGGGCCCGACGAGCCCGGCGCAAGCCGAGTCGCTGGCGCAAGCGGCGGCAAAAGCTCGCGCGCAGGAGAAAAATGCGCCGAAAGCGCCGATGGTCTTCACCAACGACAACATTCCGCGCGCCGGCAACGGGATTTCCGTGGTGGGAAGCGTACAGGCTCCCACAAAAGGCTCGGCGACAAACGCGAAAAAACCTGCCAGCGAGGACCAGGAGAAATACTGGCGCCAGAAGTTCGCGGATGCGCGGCACAAAATCAAGCAGGACGAGCAGGAGCTTTCGGTGATGCAGCGCGAACTGGGCGAACTGAACGTGCAGTATTATCCCAATCCGACCAAGGCAATGGAGCAATCGGTGAGCCGCAGTGACATCACCGCGAAGCAAAATGCGATTGCGGCCAAGCAGAAAGAGCTCGAAGCGGACAAACAGGCGCTGTCGAATCTCGAAGACGAGTTGCGCAAGGCCGGCGGGGACCCCGGCTGGGCCAGAGAGTAAGTCCGCGCAATGGAAGCAATCCTTTTGGTCGAAGACAAAGCGGAACTACGCGCGATGTTGCGCAAGGCGCTGGAAAAGTCCGGCTATACGGTGGAAGAAGCGGCGGACGGAAATTCAGCCATTGAAAAAATCCGCAACCGGCGATATCTCGCCGTGCTCACCGACTTGAAGCTTCCCGGTTCTTCCGGACTGGATGTGCTGCGCGAAGCGCGCCGCGCCGATGCGGCGATCCCCGTGATTTTGATTACGGCTTACGGATCGGTCGAAGAGGCGGTCACGGCGATGAAAGAGGGTGCCTTCGATTTCATCCAGAAACCGGTGGAGCTGGAGCATTTGAAATTGCTGGTGGCGCGCGCGGTGCGGCAGCAGGAGCTGCTGCGCGAAAATTTATTGCTGCGCGAAGAGTACGCGGAGCGATACGGCTTTCCGCGAATTGCGGGCGAGCACCCTTCGATGAAGGCGGCCACCCAGATGGCGCAGCGCGTGGCAGCGACGGACGCGACCGTTTTGCTGCTGGGCGAGAGCGGAACCGGCAAGGAGCTTTTTGCGCGCGCTGTGCATCACCTGAGCCGACGAAAGGAGAATCCGTTTGTGGCGCTGAATTGCGCGGCGATACCGGAAGGGCTGGTGGAAAACGAGCTTTTCGGGCATGAACGCGGCGCATACACGGGCGCGGGCACGCGGAAAATCGGGAAAATGGAGCTGGCGCATCGCGGCACGATTTTTCTGGACGAAATTGGCGAACTGCCGATAGCGATTCAGAGCAAGCTGCTGCGCGTGCTGGAGGAGCGGCGATTTGAGCGCGTGGGCGGAACGCAATCCATTGATGTGGACGTGCGCATCATCGTGGCGACAAATAAAGATCTGCAGGCTGCGGTGGAACAAAAAGCGTTTCGCGAAGACCTCTATTTCCGAATTTCTCCGGTGCCGATTACGATTCCGCCGCTGCGCGAGCGCGGCGATGACGTCATTTTGCTGGCGGAGCACTTTCTGGAGCGTTTCCGAAGGGAATTTCGCAAACCGAGACTCGCGCTCGCCGAGGCGGCGCGTGAGCGGCTGCGCTCCTATCGCTGGCCGGGGAACGTCCGCGAGCTGCAAAACACGATTGAGCGCGCAGCCATACTTTCGGACGGCGGCGAGATCGGCGCGGATGATTTGCAACTGCCATCGGCGCGGCCGGCGGAAAAAGAAATGCCCGGCGGAATGCTCGATGAGGAATTCACCTGGGATGGTTCGCTCGAAGACGTGGCGCAGCGCGCGGTGCATCACGTCGAGCGATTCAAGATTGATACGGCGCTGCGCGAAGCCAAGTGGAACAAATCGCGCGCGGCGGAGAAATTGGGCGTGTCGTACAAGACGCTGCTGCACAAGATTCGCGCGCTGGGGCTGGAAAATTAGTTTGCGGGAAGTCAGCGCGCGCGCGTCGCCGTGTGCAGCGCAACCGCACCGAAGGTCCAGCGTTCGTAGCTCGTCTCTGTGAAGCCCGCCTGCTCAATCCACTTCTTCAAAATTTCGGGACGGGGAAACCTGTGCACGGATGCAGGGAGATAAGCATAGGCTTCGCCGCTGCCGGAAATGGCGCCGCCGACGCGCGGCAAGATTCGCGTGAAGTAAAAACGAAAGACCGCGGCGAGAGCGCCGCTGCGCGGCTCGCAAAATTCCAAGATGCCGACGGTGCCGCCGGGGCGCAGGACGCGGTGGATTTCGCGCAAACCGCGCTCGTAATTCGCTAAATTGCGAAATCCGAAAGCGGATGCGACGAGGTCAAAGGACACATCGGGAAACGGCAACGTGAGCGCGTCGGCGGCGAGAAAAGAGACGGCTTTGGAAGCCGCGCTCTTTTTTTGCGCAAGTGCGAGCATGGGAAGCGCAAAATCGGCGCCGAAAAACTCGCATGCCGGCGGAGCGCCGAGGCGCTGCGATTCGCGCTCGAATGCAAAAATCAAATCGCCGGTACCGCAGCACAAATCGAGAACGCGGACATCGGAGCGCGAGAGAATCGCGGAAAAATGCCGCGCAGCCCTTTTCCGCCAGCGTTTGTCGAATGAAGCGGAGAGAACATGATTCAGAAAATCGTAGCGGGGTGCGATGCGGCTGAACATTTCGCGAACGCGCAATTCCGCTTCGTGCTCATTACGGGAGCCGGCGGGCTGAGTTCCAGGCGCGGCGGGCTCAATTCCCTGCCCTGAATCGGCGCTGTGATTTGCGCGAGGCAATTCAACGAACCTTTCGCGCACGATTGTAAACCGAAGGCACATCGCGCCACGCGGTTGTAACCAGCGAATCGGCGACAGCCACGCCGAAGTCTGCCGCGCCAATCTTGCGGGGGAGAACCCAGCGAACTTTTCCAGCGCGGGACTTTTTGTCTGCGGAAATTGCGCGCAGAAGCGCGTCCGGGGAAATTGCCGGCAAAGGAGGCAGTTCGCCGCAACGAACGATGAGGGAAGCGAGGCGCTGCGCGTCATGCGGAGCGAGACGGCCGGAAAGAACCGCGATTTGCGCGGCGGCGAGCATTCCCCAGGCGACGGCTTCACCGTGGAGAAAGCGCCTGTAGTGTGTGAGCGACTCGAGGGCGTGGCCAACGGTATGGCCGAAATTCAAGATTTGACGCGCGCCGCCTTCGCGCTCGTCAGCGCTGACGATGCGAGCTTTTTGGCGCGCGCCGCGCTCGATGAGGAATTCGAGCGCGCGCATGTCGAGGCGCAGAATGGCGGCGAGTTCGCGTTCGAGGAAATCGAAGAGCAGCGCGTCGCCAATGACGCCATATTTGATGACTTCATAAATGCCGGAGCGAAATTGGCGCAGCGGAAGCGTGCGCAAAACGGCGGCATCGACGATCACCATTTGTGGAGGATGGAAGGCGCCGACGAGATTCTTGCCTTCGGGAAGGTTGACGCCGGTTTTTCCGCCGATGGCGCTATCCACTTGCGCAACGAGAGTCGTGGGAATATGCACGACACGAACGCCGCGGAGATAACTGGCGGCAACAAAACCGGCAACGTCGCCGACAACGCCTCCGCCGACGGCGAGGAGCAACGCATGGCGGTCAGCCCGCAAATGGGCGAGGTTGCGGCAGATTTTTTCGACGGTGGCAAGGCGCTTAGCGGCTTCGCGGTCGTCAAAGAGCACGAGGCGGCGTGCGTCGAGCGCGCGGCAGCTCCGCAACACAGGCGCGCCCCAATGGCGCCAAACGTTTGGCGAAGAAAGAATGAAAACGCCTTCGCCGACGCGAAGAGTTTTTAGCGCGGGGCCAATGCGGCGTAGCGCGCCGCGCCCGCAGACGACGACGTAATTTCCCGCGGCGGATTTCACCCGTATGGTTTTCACTTCGCGAATTTTGCTTCGAGGGCGTCCACGCTGGCAAGCATAACGTGGCCGACGATAGCGAGGCTCTTGGGGCTGATTTTGTCCATGGTGTCTTGCGTGGTGTGCCAGTAGCCTTCAGCGATGTAATCGTCCAGATCAATCAAATCTACCGCGGGAATGTGTTTGGCCAGAAAGGGATCGTGGTCATCGGAAACGGAAGTGGACTGCGAAACGAAAATTTTGCTGTAGCCAAGCTTCGCCGCGATATTCCAAATCATGTTGACCAGCCACGGCGTAGAGCTGCTCTCTCTTTTCATGGTCAGGCCCTTCTGACCGATCATGTCCGCGAGAATCACCGCTTTGATGTTTTGCAATTCACCGTTCAGCTCCAACCGCGCAACGAGTTCACGGCTGCCGTAGGTGTGATCGTCGTCCTGATTCCAGTGGACCATGGCTTCTTCACCATCCAGAAAGGCCATCCAGATGGAAACGGGACGCGGCTTGGCCGATTTAGCACAGAGCAGACGCGCCATTTCAAGCATCAGGCCGGTGGAAGAGCCGCCGTCCTCGGCGCCGACGAAGCCGGGAATGCGTTTGGTATCGTAATGCGTCATCAACAGGATGATGTTTTTGCCGGCGCCGGGCACTTTGGCGATGATGTTGGTCATAGGAATGACGCCGATGGGCGTCTGCGCGTGGAAATGGTCTTCGCTGATTTGGCAGCCGTCCCCGTGCAACTGGGAGTAAATGTAATTCTGAGTCCGCTGGATGGCGGTTGAGCCGGAGGGACGCGGGCCGAAGCTGACGAGCTTGGCAGTGAAATCGTAAGCCTTCTGGCCGTCAAAGCCGCCGGTTTGCTGCGGCGGGGGAGCCTTGTCCTGAGCTGGGACCACGACTGGGGCGTTGGACGGAGGGGCCTGCGTGATGGCCGTGTAGGCTCTACTGGAATTGCTACTGCAACCCACAAAACAGACCAATGCGAGAAGGACGAGGCAAACTTGCGGGCCAGAGCTTCGCTTTTTCTCCGCGGTGCTTCCCGCCGTCATTTTTGCCGCCATATCAGTCCGCGCCCTGGCGCGCAATTTCTTTTTTGCGTTTGCTGCGATAGACCAAGTAGGAGACGCCAATTCCAAGAAAGTACAAGCCTATCATGGGCGACATGAAAATGAGCATGGTAGTGGCATCGGGAGTGGGGGTGACGATAGCGGCGAGGACGGTAATCACCAGGATGGCGTAGCGCAGATTTTTCCAGAGCCACTGGGGCGTCACGATTCCAAAAACAGAGAGCACGAAAACTAAAACGGGAAGCTGAAAAATTACGCCGAGGCCGACGAGAACGATCAGGATGAGACTGAAATACTCGTTGATGCTGATGAGCGGCTGGAGCGGCAGAGTGCCTTGAAAGGTCAGCAGGAATTTGAGCACGAAGGGCAGGAGGATGAAATAGCCGAAAGCAACGCCGGCGGCAAAAAGAAAAACGGAGGAAAAAATGAATGACAGGACGGCTTTGCGTTCGTGCCTATAGAGCCCGGGGGCTACGAAAAGCCAGATTTGGTAGAGCACGAAAGGCAGGGCGAGCACGATGCCGAGATAAAACGAGACGCTGATCATCAGATTGATGAATCCAGCGGGTGCGGTGTAGATGAGCTTCGGCGAATAATGCGCGGCGTGGAGCGCGTTGGTCATGGGTTCGGAAATAAGGCGGATAACAGGTTTAGAGACCGCGAAAGCTACAACGAAGCCGATGCCGATGGCGATTGCGGAGTAGATGAGACGCTTGCGGAGGTCCGCAAGGTGCTCGAAAAGCGACATTTTGCCGCCATCTTCGTCCTCGACGCTTGCGACGGGAAGCTCGGGCGGGCTAGAGATGGCCATCTTCTTTTGCCTTGTCAGGAACAGTTTCCGGGACAGTTTCTTCCAACGCGGTGGGAGCGGAGAGTTCCGGCGCGGTCTCCAGTGCGGGCGCGGTTTGCGGCGGCCCAGGGGCGGGGCTTACCGTAGATTCCGTGTCGGCTTCCGCATCTTCTTCGTCGGGCGCGGCGCTGTAATGCTGCGTCACCGTGGCGCTCTTTTGGGCCTCGCGGATGCTGGCTTCGCGGTCAAGCTCGCGCATCTGCTCTTCGAAATTGGCGCGGAGGTCGCTGGTGGCGCGGCGGAACTCGGAAAGCGCGCGGCCGAACGTGCGGGCGAGTTCCGGAAGTTTTTCGGGGCCGAACACAATCAAAGCAACGAGAAAAATGATTATGAGATGGGGCACGCTGAGCATTTTTGGTGTGCGTAGCTGCGCTCTTTTGCATCATAGAAGAGGCGGCGTAGCGTGTCAAACGCGCCGGGAAACGTATGGTATACTGCCGGAGAAAGAGGCGGGCGCTCGAGTGCGCTGCCTAACGCCAGCCGAATCAGCGCATTTCCGTGCCATGCGCGAGGTAACGAGGGACTCATGGAATCTTCAAAACGCGGAGCATTTCTTCTCGCCATTATTCTGGTAATCGCGGCGGTTTTGGGAGGGCTTTATGGACCTTCGCTGAAGGCCACCGCAGCGGGCGCGAACGACCTGCAGGATTCGGTGAAGTCGTTTGCACGTGTGCTTTCCATCGTGCAGCAGAACTATGCGGAGCCGATCAACACGGAGAAGGCAGTCTATGACGGAGCGATTCCGGGAATGCTGCACGTGCTGGATCCGCATTCGAATTTCTTTGGGCCGCGGGCGTGGGCGCTGGAAATGGAACAGCAGCGCGGAAATTATTACGGCGTGGGAATGAGCATTGTTCCCATAGAGGACAAAATTGAAGTGGTTTCGCCGTTTCCGGGTTCGCCGGCGGACAAAGCGGGGATTAAGCCGGGAGATGTAATCGTAAAAGTGGACGGAACTCCGACGGCGAATCTTTCCTCCCTGCAAGTGGCGAACATGCTGAAGGGGCCCAAGGGAACCGTGGTGACGATTACCCTACACCGCGAGGGAGATCCCAAGCCCATCGTTGTGAATGTGATGCGCGGGCAGATTCCGCAATCGGCGGTTCAGTATTACGGAATGGTCGCGCCGGGAATCGGCTATGCGCGCGTGACGGCGTTCACGTCGGAAAATACGGATGCGGATCTGGCGGAAGCGATGAAAAAGCTCGATTATCCGCACTTGCAGGGATTCATTCTGGACCTGCGGGGAAACCCGGGCGGCTTGCTGACGCAGGCGGTGGGAATGGCGGATATGTTTCTGGCGAAGGATCAACTGGTGGTTTCGCACAAAGGTCGAGCGTCGCGCGAGCAACGCTACTACGCATTGCATGGAAACGGCGGCGATCAGGTGCCGCTGGTGGTGCTGATTAACGGATCGACGGCTTCGGCGTCAGAAATCGTGTCCGGCGCATTGCAGGACCACGACCGAGCGCTCATTGTGGGCACGCGCAGCTTTGGAAAGGGATTGGTGCAGACGCAATATCCGATCAGCAACGGCACGGCGCTGCTGCTGACGACGGCGCGTTATTACACGCCGAGCGGGCGGTTGATTCAGCGAAATTACAAAGGAGTCTCGCTGTACGATTACGAGTACGACCGGCACCCGAACAAGGATCCGCAGGTGAAACTGACCGATAGCGGACGAAAGGTTTACGGCGGCGGCGGAATCACTCCGGACGTGAAGGACCCCGCGCCCAAATACGACCGCTTTCAGCAGTTGCTGCTGACGCGCGATGTGTTTTATCCGTTCGATGAGGGAGTGGGCGATTTTACGCGCTACTTCATGGGTACGCATCCGACGATTACCAAAGATTTCACCGTGGATAATGCGGTGTGGCAGAAATTCCTGGGCTTTTTGAAGCGCGACGACATTCAGTACACGCCGGACGAGCTGAGCAAAAACGAAGCGTGGATCAAAGAGCACATCAAGCGCGAAGCGTTCACTTATGTTTTCGGGTTGCCGGCGGGATACAAGGTGGAAGTGGATCACGACCCGCAGATCGCGAAAGCGGCGGAGCTCGTTCCGCAGGCCAAGGCGCTCTACGAAAACGCGAAGCGAATTGTGGCCGAACGCGAAGCGGCGCAGCGATCGCCGGCGAACCCCAATTAAGATCCAGCCTGCTTATTGTTTGCGCAAAAAAGAGCCGGGCCGCGACCCGAAAATGACCGGCGCTTCCTAACTAGCTTCCGCGCGGGCGCCTACACACTCGACGCATCGCTCCAACCTTCCCGGCATATTCGTCATCGGCTCGGCGGAATGGTTTCGCCCTGGATCAGCACGCGCGTGAAGAAATCGGCGGTGGCGGCGTAGGCGCGAATCCACGTGTGCCAGCGCAGAAAAGCGTGAATCTCGTCGGGAAAAACAAGCTGCTCGAACGGGACGTGATACGCGCGGAGACGCTGGACTAAATCCACCATTTGATCGAACGGGACATTGCGATCATCATCACCCTGAATCAAGAGCACGGGCGATTTCCAGGTGGAAACGGAAGCGTCCGGCGAAGAATTGAATGCGAGCTTGATGGCCTGAGCCATGTCCGGCGCGCCCTGAAGCTGATTACCCTCATAGCGCGCCCAGCGCGCGAGAAAGGCGGACCAATCGTGGACGCCATGCATGTCCACGCCAGCCTTGAAAATATCGGAATTGCGGGCGAGGCCCATGGCGGTGAGGAATCCGCCGTACGAGCCGCCCCAGAGCCCGATTCTATTGCGATCGACGATGGGCAAATTTTGCAGATATTTTCCGGCGGCGACGATGTCCTGATATTCGGAAGCACCGCGCCACCCGGCGTCGGCAGGATGGCGAAACGCATAGCCGTACATGATGCCGGTGCGATAGTTCACGGAAAAAACAACGAAGCCAAGGCTGACGAGGTATTCATTTTCGGCGTAAGCGTAGTGGTAGTAGTCCATAGGATTGAAGCCGAGCATCATCTGGCGCATGGAGCCGCCGTGCATGTAAACGAGCGCGGGACCCGGTTTGGTTCTTCCGCGCGGAACGAAGAGCTGGCCGTGAAGTTCCATGCCATCAAGGCTTTTGAAAATCACCTGTTTCGGCGTGACGAGCTGGCTCGAAGGAAAATCGGCAGGCAATTCGCGGCGTGCAATCATTTCGCGGCCGTGTGAAGTGATGCGATAGGGCATGGCCGGAGAAGTGGCGCTGGAGCCGAGGCACAAATAATACTTGCCGTCGCCGGTCTGAACGGGCGCCCATTCGATGGTTTTGCCCATGGTGAGCGCGACGGGAGGGCCTCCGGCGGCGCTGACGCGCCAGATGTGGCGGCGGTCCACGTCATTTTGATTTGAGGTGTAGAGGAGCGATTTGCCATCGGCGCTGAGCGCGACATCTTTGGTGTCAAAATTATCGCCGGGAGTAAGCAGGATGGCTTTGCCGCCGTTCGCCGAAATGGAATAGAGGTGCACTCTGCCGTCCTGCTCGGAGGAAAAGGTGATGCGATTGTCGGCCGTGTAGCGGAAGGAATCGTGTTCGGTGAGACGCGGAATGGAATCGTCCATGGCATCGCCGCTGCGCCAGATGGCATGGGCTTTACCGGTCGAAATGTCACCAATCCAGATGGACCAGGGCTCAGGACGAAGAGGAATCAGCGGAAGGCCGCGTTCGGAGCCCGCCGTTTTCACGTAGGCAATTTTGGTTCCGTCGGGTGACCAGCGGGGCAAGCTGTCGTGGTCCACGCTGGGCTGCAAATAGCGGATGGACTGTTTGCCAAAATCGTAGATGGCGATGAAGCTGTGATCGCCGCGGTTGCTGGTGAAAGCGATCTCGCGGCCGTCGGGCGACCAGCGCGGGTCCACATTGTTGCCGCGGACGTAACAAAGCTGCTGGGCAGGCTGAGCGCCGGAAACGGGCGCGATCCAGAGCTCGTTGCGCGCGGGCCAGACGGCGTACTGGCCATCAGGCGAGATGCGGATGTCTTCGCAGCCTTCATAGCCGCAATTCATATCGCCCAGCAGATGCGGCTGGCCAGTGGCGACGTCGACGGACCAGACTTGCTGCTCGGGAGTTTGCACATTACTGGTGGGATCGGCGACTTCGCCCTGGGAATTGGTTTCGCTGCCGCGCGCGTAGACGATAATTTTGCCGTCAGGAGTGATGCGCAGGCTGGAGATGGGGCGGCCGTCGTCTTCGGAATAGTGCGTTACCTGGCGGGCCTTGAAATCCGGACCATCGGCGATCCAAACGTTGCGCACGCCGCGCAAATTGAAGACCCAGGCGACGCGTTCGCCGTGCGTAGCAGCGACAAGCTCGTCCGGAAAGGGAGAGCCCATGACCTGCTTAAGCGTGAAGCCGCCGGGCGCAGAATACACGGGACGGAGAGCGAAAGAAATCACGGTGAGCACGATGAAAACGGAAACCGCCACGATGCGAAGCGAAATTTCGCAAATTGCCGCAGAAATGCGCGTGGATCTCATGAATCACCCCAAAAATGAATTTGAGGCGTGAATCATACGCCCACGAAAGTTTAAAGAAAAGAAGGCGATCGAGCGGTTTTGAGCGCATGTCTCCGCGAAAGCGGCGTGAAAAACTGTGAATCCCTGTCGAAGTACTATTGCGATTATGGGCACGCGGAAAGCACGGCGAACGGGCACAGAAATGTGCGGGCGGTAAAATGGAGCTTACCCAGCGGACTTTAATCCAGTCAACCGAGGAGGCTCTGATGAAAACGCGATGGTGGGCGGCTTTGTGCGTGAGCGCGGCGCTCGCGCTCGGCGGGAGCGCCGTGCGAGCCCAGGACCACGGCGACGACCATGACCATGGGCACGGCCATGCGTATGGAAAAGAGCGTCACGAAGATCGCGATCACCACGACGACCGAGACTGGCGGGACCGCGACCACCGATATTATGGTGACTGGTATTCGACGCGCTACCGCGAAGACATGCGCCGGTGGTATTTCGAGCGCGAACGGCGCCACGATTTGCCGCCGGGGCTCGCACGGCGGGATGATTTGCCGCCCGGGCTGGAACGGCAACTGGTGATTCGCGGCGAATTACCTCCCGGATTGCGCCGCCGAATGCATCCGTGCCCGCCGGAACTGGTGCGCGAATTGCCGCCTCCGCCTCCGGATTGCGAAAACGTGATTATCGGCGGTCACATCGTGCTGTGGAACCGGCGGACGAATATCGTGGTGGATATCGTCCATTTTGAACGCTGGTAATTGCCGGAGCTTTAGCACGACGCTCGCCAAAAAGCGGGAAAACTAATCCGGATTCGGGCGCTCGAGAGGCGCGGGAATTTGCAGCACGCCGAAGCGCCCGTTTCCCAGACTTTCGAGCGTCGGGGCGTAAAGTCCCAAGAATTTTCGCTTCCACCAATCCCCCGTTCTTCGTTTTTCCGCAAGCGTAGTGAACCAGTATTGCCAGATGACCGCGCGGATTTGCTGCGGCGGCCCCTTCGGGAATGGATTGCCCGCAAAAAGCGAAAGGACGTCCGGGCTGCCGAGTAAAAGTTCCTCTTCCGTGCTGACCACGAAGGGATATTGCCGCCAATTGCCGAGCGAGGCGAACCATAAATTCCAATCAAACCGCGGCTGATAAGGCGCGAAGATTTTGGGCGCTTCGTTCAGCGCCTGCGGTTTATAGCGAAAGGGGTAGGCGATCCACGTTTTTCCTCCATCGTTCGAACCTTGAAATTCGATTTCGTACCGGCCGCGAGTCATAACGGCGAAAAGCCCGTACTGATTGGCTACGCGAAAAGGCTCGAGCCATTCGACGGGTTTTTCCGGCACGGGGAGGCCGGGCGCCCACATCCAAATAAGCTGCACGGTAGTGGCGTAAAAAATCCAGGCGAAGAAAATTCCGGCAATGGCCATTCCGAGCGGACGCATGACGCGTGAGAAAAGGTTGCGCGGTTTTCGAGGCGGCGCAATTCCAGCTTTCGCGAATTGCCTGGCCTCTTGCGCGTCCTCGGCGCGCATGGCGACCATGATGTGATATTTCTTGAACCATTTTCGTGGAGCGATTTTCACCAGGAATTTGTCGTCGAGGAGCAGAAATCCCAGTGCGAGGACGATGTAGTTGAGAAACGCGTAATTTGCGGTGAGAATCACGCCGATCTCCCAGCAGGTGACGATGAAAAAGCAGATGATGCGGAAGCGGCGCGTCAGGAAGAGCATCCAGACGATGCCCAGCTCCATGATGAGCGTGGCGAGCGCGGTAAGCCACTGGAACCAGTGCGGCGCGTGCTGGACGTAGTAGCCGATCCACGTGGGCAGCGGGCCATTCTGGTAATACTCGTACATGGCGGTGAGATGGCGCCATTCGGGGTCGCCGCCGAGCATTTTCGCGAGGCCGGATTCGAAATAGATGCGGAACCATTCCCAGAGCAGCAAAAACGTAAAGGCGCGCGAAGGAGCACTGAAGGCGCCCCAGCCGGGGCGGAATCCGCGCGGCGCGAAAAAGAGGCACGAAAATCCGGCGGCAAGAAGCATGCCGTCGGACTGGTAGCTGGAAAAGTCCTGCAATACGGCGATGAAGGAAAGAAAGCAGACGAAGGAGATTGCCGTCATCATGCGCGGCCAGAAATTCAGGAAAAGCAAAATGGACGCGGCCATGCCGATCCAGCAAACGAGGATCAGAGCGCGGTCCGTGGAGCTGAGCCAGAATACCGACGGCACAAACCAGATTTTTGCGAGGCCGTGGAGCGAGTGCGCGACGACTTCGAGATAGTCGCTTGCGGGCAGGATGCCATTCGGGCCGATGAGGCCCTTGACCTGACAGACAAGAGAGTAAAACGCGGAGAAAAAAATCAGGCCGAGAGCGCGAAGGAAAATCCAGCGCGGGCCAAGATGTCCAGTTGCGCCGGATTCGTCGCCAAGGAGCCAGTTCGCGGCGCGCGTGAATGGGTTGACGGCGGAAATTTGTACGCTTTCCACCCGCGCATTATACAGGCGGAAAGGGCGCAGAGAGTTTTTCGCGAGCCGCGCGGAGGCGGAAATTCAGAAGAGAAGATCAGAAGGCTGCTGACGGATAATTTTGGTGGACGGCAGGGGATTCGAACCCCCGACCCCCGCGTTGCGAACGCGATGCTCTCCCAGCTGAGCTAGCCGCCCACCGAGCGTACGAAGTGGAATAACCTGCCGAATTATTCTAGCAGACGCGCCAGTGGCGGCCAATGAGAGAAGGAATGATGCGCGAAGTTGTAATTTCAAAGGGCCGGGAACATCCTGCGTGAATGAAGATGTGTCGCTGCGGCAGGGTGGTGGGTGGCGCCAGCCGTGCAGCGGGGTCTTATAAACCCCGGAAAACGCCGGATGAGCGTGCGTGCCGGGAGAGGCAGCATGCTCACCCACCACCAACATGACCCGTCAGCAAACTTTTTGCCTCATTCACGAGATCTTCGATCCGAGCGCCGTCAGTGACGCTGCCCTGTGCGAAAAGTTTGCTTCCGCCGCCTTTGCCGCCGAATTTAACAAGCAATTCCCGGAGGAGCGCGCCCATGTCGCCCTCAAGGCCGGCGGATTGCGCGAGGACGATAGCATTCGCGGAACGGCTGGCGAGAACGGCGCGGACGGCGGGATTTGCGACCAGCTTGGCGGCAAGCATGGGGAGATAGTTTGCGGAGGCATCGTCGAAAACACGGGCGACAGTTTTGCTGGAGCCATTGGCGGAAGGCGCGGCGTTTTTTGCGAGAAGTTCGGCGGCTTCGAATTCCCCGAGGCGCTCGGTTAATTTTTTTGCATCACGCTGCGTGGCGCGGCGTTCGTCCTGAATTTTTGCGATCATTTGCGGCAGCTCGGCCATGCCGCAGCCGATTTGCTCCGCGGCGGAGCGCAAAATGCGTAAGTCTTCACGAGCGGCGGCGAGCGCGCGAAAGCCGGCGACAAATTCGACGCGCCAGTACTGCTTCTGGCGCTCGCATTTGCGTATCAGAAGCATTCCAGCCTGGCCGGTGCGTCCGAGATGCGTCCCTCCGCACGGCTGCCGGTCGAAATCCGTTATATCAACCACCCGCAACGTTCCTTCGCGCTCCACTTTTTTGCGAATGCCTTCGCGGGCAAGTTCTTCGGCGGTGCCGTAGCGCACGGAAATTTCGCGGTCGTCGAAAATAATTTCATTGACACGGCGCTCGGCTTGTTCGAGATGGCGCGGAACAACAGAGGGCGCGGCGAGATCAATTGTGGAACTGTCGCGGCCGAGATGAAATGAGACGGTTTGGAATCCGAAGAGCTCGATGAACGCTGCGGAAAGCATGTGCTGCGCGGAATGCTGCTGCATGTGATCGAAACGGCGCGGCCAATCAATCACGCCATGAACCGGCCCTTTTGCAACGGGCTTTTCCGTAAGGTGAATGATTTCACCGGCGACGGAACCTGCGTCAGAATCGGAAACCTCCACGACGGCGGCACTGTTGAGCTTGCCCGTATCGAATGGCTGGCCGCCGGAAGTGGGATAAAAGGCGGTGCGGTCAAGTGTAACGCGGAACAGCGAGCCGGATGGTTCACAAGAAATTACGCAGGCGTCAAACTCGCGCAGAAAGGCGTCGTCGTAATAAAGGCGCTCGGTCAACTTTTCATTCCCAAGGCCTTTTGCCAGGCCTCGTTGTATTTGTAGCCGCAGCCGGTGTTGAAAAGCACGACGGCTTCGTCCGACTTGATCCATTTTTTCGCAGCGAGTTTGCGGGCGGCGACAACGGTGGCGGCGCCTTCGGGCGCGGCGAAAATCCCCTCGGCGGCTGCCAATTCCCTTGCGGCGGCGAGGATCTCTTCATCGCTCGCGGCCACGGCGGTTCCTTGGCTCTCGCGAATGGCCTGCAGGATTAAAAAATCTCCGAGCGCTTTGGGAACGCGCAAGCCCGAAGCAATGGTTGCGGCGTTTGGCCACATTGGCGCTCCGGTTTCGCGCTTTTCAAATGCGTCCACAATGGGAGCGCAGCCTGCGGCCTGCACGGTGACCATGCGCGGGCGCTTGCGGCCAATCCAGCCCATGGCTTCCATTTCTTCGAAGGCTTTCCACATGCCAATCATTCCGACGCCGCCGCCGGTGGGATAGATAATCACGTCCGGCAATTTACCGTTGAACTCTTCCCAGAGCTCGTAGCCCATGGTTTTTTTGCCTTCGATGCGATAGGGCTCTTTGAGCGTGGTGACCTCGTACCAGCCATTTTTGTCTTTGTTTTCTGCAACGTATTTCCCGCAATCGGAAATAAGGCCGTTGAGCTTGCGAACATCGGCGCCGAAGGCGCGGCATTCGATTTCGTTGGCTAGCGGCGTATCGGCAGGCATGACGATGACGCAGGGAATACCCGCTTTTGCAGCGTACGCGGCAAGCGCGCCGCCGGCGTTTCCGGCGGTGGGCGTGGCGAGCGCGCGGGCGCCCAATTCCTTTGCGCGGCTGACGGCGGCAGAAAGGCCGCGGGCTTTGAAGGAGCCCGTGGGATTGAGGCCTTCATCTTTGATGTAGAGACTGCGAAGACCAAGAGTTTCGCCGAGGCGCCGCGCGTGGAGCAGCGGGGTCATGCCTTCGCCGAGGGTGACGCATTCACGCGCCGGCAGGATTTCCTCGAAACGCCACATGTTTTTCGGGCGCGAGCGCAAGGCTTCGCGCGTGAGCGTTTTTGCCGCGGCCTTCAAATCGTAGCGAGCCAGCAGCGGCCCGCCGCAATCACAGAGATTGCGAAGCTCACTGTGCGCATAGGATTTTTTGCAGCGGGAGCATTCCAGATGAGTGATGGATGTTTGCAACGGAGTTTCCATAAGCGAAAAATTTTAGCACATCGCGTTGCGCGAAACGCCCGCGCGCCCGACGATTCACGCTAGAATGAAACGATGACGATTCGGCTGATTGCCATGGATATTGACGGCACGCTGCTCGACAACCGGCACGAGTTGCCGGAAGCGAACCGCGACGCGATTGCGGAAGCGCATGCGCGCGGAATTGAAATCGTGCTGGTGACAGGCAGGCGATTCGATTTTGCGCGGCCGATTGCACAGCAAATTCCGTGCGAGCTGGCGCTGATTCTCAACAATGGCGCGCTGATCAAATCCAAAACCGGCGATACATTTTTGCGCCATTTGCTGCCGCGCGAGATTGCGCGCGAAGTGCTGGCGGCGACCATCGAGTTTCGCGCCGGAGCGGCGGTGGTTTTTGACCGGCCGCGCGAACAGCAAGTTATCTTTGAACGCGTTGACTGGAACGACGCGGCCAGCGGCGGATATTACCAGCGCAACCGGGAATTTATCGCCGAATGCGCGCCGCTGGAAGATTGCCTGACGGAGGATCCGATTCAGGTGATGTTCGTGGGGCCGGTGGCGCGGATGCGCGCGGCGCTGGAGATTGTGAAGAAGCTGCCGTGCTCGCCGCAATTCGGCCTGGCGCACACGGAATACGAGCACCGGGATTTGAGCATTCTGGACGTGATCGCGAGCGGGTCTTCGAAGGGCGCGGCGCTAAGCGAATGGGCGCGGCGGCGCGGAATCGCGCGCGAAGAAATCATGGCCATCGGCGATAATTGGAATGACCGGGACATGCTGGAATTCGCCGGATTTCCGGTGGTGATGGGCAACAGCGTAGAGGAACTAAAATCGCCGGGCCGGGCGGTGACGCTCTCGAATGACGAGTGCGGCGTGGCGGCAGCCATCCGGAAATATGCGCTGAACATCGAAGAAGCGAAACCAGTGACCCCATGAACACGCTTCGGCGGCTTTGCGCAATTTCGATTTTCGCGGCGATGGCCGCGCTAGCGGCGCCGGCGACGTTCGCCGATTACGCGGTTTTGCGTTCGGGCGCAACGCTGCACATCGCCGGATACCGGCGCGAGCGCTCGAAGATTTTGCTGTACGTGCAGGGCGGTACGGTTGTGGTGGCTGCGAGCGAGGTGATTCGCTTCGAGCCGGAGGATTATTTCCCGGCGTTTGCAAAGCCGGCGCAGAAGACGCCATTTGCGCGGCAGATTCGCGCGGCCGCGGAGCAAAACGGGCTCGATGCCAGAGTGATTTCGAGCGTCATTGCGGCGGAATCGAATTTCCGACCGCGCGCTATTTCGCCGGCGCATGCCATGGGGCTGATGCAGTTGATGCCGGCGACGGCGGCGCAGTTTGCGGTGCGCAATCCGTTTGATCCGGAGCAGAACATTTCCGCGGGCGCGCGCTACTTGAAGCAACTGCTAACAAAATTTCGCGGCAGCTTGACGCTGGCGCTGGCGGCGTACAATGCCGGGCCCGGGCGCGTCGAGGAATTTGGCGGCGTGCCGCCCTTCGCAGAAACGCGCAACTACATTCGGCGAGTGGAAACGAAACTGAAGCAACCGGACGCGATTTTGTCGTGGAAGAGAACGGAGAACCGGGCGCAGCGCGAAGACGCATTTTTCGAGAAGTGAGCCGGCAGCCGCTCTTTCAAAAACCGCATCAGGGCTGTTGCGGGATTTGCGGCTGCGGTTGCGGAGGCTGGGGCATCATTGGGGCGGTGACAGGCTGCGTGCCCGCAGGACTGGTTTGCGGCCCGGTGGAAACTGTACCGATGGTTTGCACCTGCTCGAGCGGATTAAAAATAAATTCCCACTGTTTATAGGTGGTCCCGCCTTTATAAACGATAATCGAGGGCGTATTTTCCTTTCCGCCCACGCCGATGATGAATCCGCCGATGACCTGGCCGGAGCCGTCCAGGGAACTGGATTGCTCGCTGATACCAAAGCTACCGGCGCCGGATTGCGTTTGCAGCGGCTGCGAAAAAAATGAGGGGCGCGAAGGCGCCTGCGCGGGCTGACCGGGAATTTGCGGCGCCGGCGGCGCATTTACCCCCGAATTGCCGAAGCTGCTTTGCGAATTCGCACCGGTGGCCGAACCGAAACCGGAATTGCCGTCGCCGGACGAACTTCCAGAGCCCGTAGAGGGCGCGGAAATTCCCATTTCGCGCTCCTTATCGAGAAAAGCCATTTGCTGCAGCGAAGTGTAGCGCACGCTGCCGATGAGCTGCCCGGCCGGCGTGACGTAAATGAGGCGCCAGGAGCCGTCGGTTTTGTTCATGGGCTCTTTGTAGGCTTCGCGGAGAAAGCGGATGTTGCCATTCTGCTCCTTCAACAAATTATCGATGCTTGTTGGGAAGCGGCCGTATTTGCGGTAGTAGAGGCCGATGGCGCGCTCGTACTGTTCGCCGCGCCAAATCATCATTTTGTCTTTTTCGCGCCGGCCCTCCGTGTAGGTGTTCAACGCAGCCGTGGCAGCGGCGATAAGCACCAGCGCGGTGAGAAAAAGCACGAAGAGCAGAGCGTACCCGCGCTGGCGTTCATCACGATTCCGCAAGCCAGGAGCGGTACGACTCATTTGGGGTGCATGGCGGCAGTTATTCATAGTTTTGCGCCTGCTGAGGATTGGCGGGGACGCCGGAGGTGTTTGCGAGAACGAGCGTGGTGCTGCGGCCGGTGGAAATTTCCTGAAGCTGAACGGAATTGCGTCCGATGCTGACCACGCGGAACTGATTCAACAGCGTGGCGCCGACCGGCAAAATGTAAACGTCATCGGAATTCGTGGAGAAACAGGCGCGGCGCTGGCCGGTGGCGAGGTCGGTGACGATTCCGTAAAAGCTGGCGGGAACAGTAAGCGGCGGGGGCGCGACGGGCGGGGGCGGCGCCTGCTCGGCGGTCTTTTGCGCGGCGATTTGCGCGGGAGTGGGAGGGAGCGGTTCTTCGCTGAAAATGTTGCGCTGCGGCCCGTTGTGCTGTTCTTTCTGGACGCGCGCAAGCAAATCGAGCCGCAGCGAGGGATCCGGCACGTTCAGCGGCTTGAATTGCGGGGCGCCCTCGAAGACGCCGGTGATGACGCCCGGTTCGCGGAGGGCGTAGCGCCCCATAAAAGCAAGCACCGCCAGCAGAACAGCGAGCACGACCAACTCGTTGCGCGTTTTTTTATTTACCTTCATGTTCGAAAATAGGTCCGCAAACTAATGCGCAGCGTGACCATTCCCGATTTGGCCGAAGTGAGCACCAATTCATCCAACAAATAAAAATGCGGCGAGCGCTGCATTTCATCCAACAGGCGAATCAGACTGGGGTAATCGCCCTGCACTGCCGTTGAAATTTGCACCGCCTTCAGCGAGCGATCCGTCGCCGATTTTTCTCGAAACGTGAGTCCACCGGCCTGTACGCCGGCTTTGCGCGCCATCTGGCCGATATCGGCGATGATGGACGCGTATCCGGAAGAAGAAGGAAGCAAATCCTTCTGGTAAAAATCGTCGCATTCGGATTTCAGGTCCGGGATGCGCTTTTCAATCTGCCGGCCTTTGTGAACGTCAGCCGCGAGCAATTCGGCGGTGCGTGTCAACTGGGCCAATTTCTGCGCCTGAGCCTGCGGAGCGGCGCCGGCCATGCGCCAACTGACAATGCCGAGCGCCAGATCCAGCGCCAGAACGCAACCGAGCGCGATTTTCACGGCGAGCTTCCACCTGCGCGAATTGGGGCGGCGATTCATGTGGTGGAATAGCGCACTTCGAGATTCAGCATGACCCTGTCGGAGTTGCCGTTCGACTGCTGCTCGGGGCGCGCTTCGCGCGTGACGACGACGTCGGAAAAAGCGGGCGACGAGTCAATGAGCTGCAGGAATTTATTTTCCTGGTCGGAGTTCACCGCGCCGACCGCCAGCGTGACCCGCACTTTGCCGTTCCGGTCCATGCGCGGAGCGACGCTAATCACGCGAACTCCCGGCGGCAAAACCTGTCCGAGGTCCGCGAACATTTTAGTCCACGGAAACGTGCGCTGCTCGATCAGGCCGTTGAGAAATTCGGAGCGCTTCATGGCTTCGACGGCCTGCGGCGATTGGAACTCGCGGCGCAACACGGCCTGCTGGCTCTCGAGGACACGAATCCGTGATTGCAGGCGCTCAATATTGGTGCGCATGGCTTGATCGGCGCGGCGGGCGCGCACCACATGCAGGGAAAGCAACGCGAGGACGACAAGCGCCAGGACGCCGAGAGCGGCGGCGCCGGCGATGAAACGCCGGTTGTTTTCGATGGGTGAGGTCGCCAGATTAAATCGCGTTTTCATGCTTCATCCATTCCGTGCGAGGTTCGCCGCGCCGCTATGCCCCGCGATTCAAATGCCAGCCGACCAAAGGCTCGAGCCCCTGCGCCACGAGCGAGCGGGCTTCGGCGGTGAATTCCGCGCCGGCCGCCAGCGGTTCGGCAGGACAGCCAATTTCGCGCGCAAGCGCCTGGCGCAATTCCTCTTCTCCCGGGCCAAATCCGGCGATGCGCAACTGATCGATCCGGTCGCTCCAGGTGTCCTGATAAAAAGCAACCGCGGGAAACACTTCGTCGAAAATCGCCTGCGGGCGCAAACCTTCGGCATCCATTCCCAGTTCGGTGGAGCGGTAAACGCAGAGCGCGCCGCGGCGAACAATGACCGTGGTCAGATTTTTTCCGCTGAAGCGGGCGAGCAGAATCGCGCCGCGGTCCTCCAAAATCGGGAGCGTAGCCAGAGTGGAGCTCTGTACCACACCGGCGAAACATCCCTCATCCTCGAGCAGCGATTCGTATTCGCGGAGAATTTTGTGACGCGCGACGGCGGCGACAATCTCGGTTTTTCCGTCGCGGCTCGGCTGGCGCATCCATGAAATCACGGCCTCTTCGGCGTCGAAAGGCAGACTTTTCTTCAGGCGCCAACGGAGAAGCGGCAAAGCGTCAGCAGTGGAGCGCGGAAATGTGTCGAAGGGCAAAATGAAAACGCGAATGCTCGGATCGGGCAACAAAAGCGCAACGTCGGAGCCCTGCGGCGGCACGCGCGAAAGGACGGCGTGGAGTGCGGCGCGAACGGCTTCGCGATCCGCAATGTTGGCCTGCGTTGCGGAAGGAACGACGGCGCTGTCCGGCAAACGCTCGGCGGAAAAAGCCGCCAGATGCGCGAGAGTTCTGCCCCAGCGAGCGGCGGCGACGTGCGTGGAGGCAATTTCGACAACAACGCCGGGATGCGGCATGGCGTCGAGCCAGCGGGAAAGACTTTTGCGCCGAGTTTCCCGAGCGTGCGCCGGCGCTGCGGTGGTGGTCAGGCTAGTCAATGAACGTCACCTTGTTAATTTCACGCAGCGTGGTAATGCCGGCGCGCACGCGCGAAATTCCCGATTCGCGCAAGAACTGCATGCCTTCCTCTTTTGCGGCGCGCTTGATTTCGGAAGTCGGCCGGCGGTCAATAATCATTTCGCGAATGCGGTCGGAAAGATCGAGCAATTCGCAAATCGCGGTGCGGCCGCGGAAACCGCTTCCGGAGCAATCGAGGCAGCCGGCGCCTTCGTAAAAGGGCGCATCGCCCCACACCTGCGGATCAATTCCCGATTCGCGCAACTGCTCGGGCGAATACTTCACCGGCTTTTTGCAATTGGGACAAATCACGCGCACGAGGCGCTGCGCGAGAATGCAATTCAAAGCGGAGACGAAATTGTAGGGCTCGACACCCATGTTGACGAAGCGGCCAATCACGTCGGTGACGTTGTTGGCGTGGACCGTCGTGAAAACCAGATGGCCGGTGAGCGCGGACTGGATGGCGATCTGCGCGGTTTCATGATCGCGAATTTCGCCGACCATGATTTTGTCGGGATCGTGGCGCAAAATGGAGCGCAAGCCGCGCGCGAAAGTCAGGCCCTTTTTCTCGTTGACCGGAATTTGCGTGATGCCGCGAACCTGATATTCGACCGGGTCTTCGATGGTAATGATTTTGTCTTCGTCGGACTTGATTTCGTTGATGGCCGCGTAGAGCGTGGTGGTTTTGCCGGAGCCGGTCGGGCCGGTCACCAGCACCATCCCATAGGGCTCGCGAATGTAGCGGCGGAATTTGCGCAAGTCGTCTTCGGCGAAACCGACGACGTCGAGAGTCAAATTGCGGAATTTTTCGCTGAGCGTTTCTTTATCGAGGACGCGGAGAACGGCGTCTTCGCCGTGAACCGAGGGCATGATGGAGACGCGAAAATCAATGAAGCGGCCCTTGTAGCGGACGCGGAAGCGGCCGTCCTGAGGGACGCGGCGCTCGGCAATGTCGAGTTCGCTCATGACCTTGATGCGCGACAAAATCGTGGAATGCCATTCCTTGGCCAGCGGCTGCATGGCGTATTGCAGGACGCCGTCGATGCGGTATTTCACGGCGACTTCCTGATTGCGGGTTTCGATGTGGATGTCACTGGCGCGGCGCTCGAGCGCGGTGAAAATCACGGTGTCCACCAGGCGCACGACGGGGCTGACGCCGCTATCGGCCTGCGCCAGCTTTTCCATGGAAATGTTTTCGTCTCCGGCCTCGTCGCTGATGACCTGCAGAGTGAATCCCTCGGTGGCCTGATCGAGAACGCGCTGCGATTGCTCGGTGCGTTTCAGCAAATCGCTGATTTGCGAAGCGGTGGCGACTTTGATGGTGAGCTTTTTGCCGAGCAGGAGCGCGAGTTCGTCATTCACCACCTGGCTGGGATCGGAGACCACCACGACCAGCGAATGATTGCGCGACTCGAGCGGAACGAAATTGTAGCGGAACATCAGCTCCGCGGGGATGGAGCGGAAAAGTTCGGCATCGATGCGCTGCTCGGTCAAATCAATGAACGGCACGCGATAACGCTCGGCGAGCTTCTGCGTCTTCTCGCGCTCGGCGGCTTCGTCGCGGACCGTTTCGGGATGCAGCTCTTTCGGTATGGGCATTTATGTTCCCGCCGGGTGCAAAGAAAACAGCGGCAAATAGAGCGCCACGAGAATGAAGAAAATGAGCGAGGCCATGACAATCAGCACGGAAGGTTCGATGACGGCGATGAGCGCGCTCATTTTCATGTTGGATTCCTCTTCGTAAAAAGACGCCACGCTGCCGAGCATGGGAGCCAGCGCGCCGGAAGCTTCGCCGACTTCAATCATGTCCAGCGCCAGGGCGGGAATCAATTTCGTTTGCTCAAGCGCCGCGTGGAGCGGCGCGCCTTCGCGCACCCTGTGAGATGCGTTTTCGATGGCGCTGGCGACTAATTTGCTGTTCATGGCGTCGGCCGAAGTGGAAAGCGCAGCGACCAGCGGCGTGCCGCCGCGAAGCAAAGTGCCGAGGGTGCGCGCGAATTGCGCCATTTGAAATTTAATCCAGACGTCGCCGACCGCCGGAATTTTCAAAATGAGCCGATGCACAAAAACGCCGCCCGACGGAGTTTTGGACCACAAAACCAGGAAAATCGCAGTGAAAATCACAAGCGCGGCGGCGCCGAGCAGCCAGAAACGGTAGCCGGTCACGATGGTGATTAAAAGCTCGGTGGGGGTGGGCAGATTGGTGCCCATGTCTTTATACAATTTCGCAAATTGCGGAACGACGTAAGCAACGAGATAGGAAACGATGGACGACGCGACGATAATCAAAATGGCGGGATAAATCAGCACGCCGATGAGCTTTCTTTTCAGGCCCGCGGTGGTGCGCTGATAGGAAATATAATCGTCGAGAACGCCGGGCAAATCGCCGCTTTTTTCGCCGGCGCGCAGAGCGGTGACGTAGACCGGAGGAAACATTCCGGTGGACTCGGCGGCGTCGGAGAGCAGTTGGCCCTCGCGGACTCTGACGCGCACGTCGTCCAGAAGAGGCCGGATTTTCGGCAGCGCGACGCGATCGGCGAGCAAATCAAGGGCTTTCAGAATCGGCAGGCCGGCTTTGATGAGCGTATTGAATTGCTGATTGAAAATCAGGAAGTCGTTCATGGGCAGCTTGCGAGTGCGGCTGCCGCCGACCAAACGGGCGAGGCTCAGGTTCGGGCGGACGCCGTAGACGTAGAATCCGCGGTCGGCCAGTTTTTGGCGCGCTTCGGCCTCCGTCTGGGCCGTTTCCATTTGCTGGAAAACATGGCCGGTGGCGTCACCGACTTTGCACACAAATTCGGCCATCACTTAAACCCCGCGCTCGCCCATGATTGATTCGCAATTTTAGCATATGGAATCCGGCTGAAATCACCAGCCTGCAGCCGTTGTGCGCAGCGGGAAACAGCGGTATCCGTTGCGGAAACAGCGGGCAAATTAAGGCTTAGCAGCTCAGGAAATACGGAACCACACACGAACAATAGGAATCCGCGAAGGAGCTGCGGGTTGGCTGAGGAGCGAAAAGAGAGTGCGCAGAAAACGACAGGACGCAAAAATCCACAATATGCTTATTTTATTTACACCAAGACGAAAGAAAAAGCAAGTCTTTTTTTATGTAGAGAAAAATCGTCTACGGTAAAGTGGCCCTTTTGAGCGAAATTGAGTGAGATCGAGCCGGGTAAAAAATTCAGGAGCGCGGAAGCCGGTGAAGTGCCCGCCCGAGGGGCACCGCCGCTACCGAAAAACGACGCTACTGGACTTTGCCGGCCAATTGGGCGTCGTTGACGATGGCCACCCCGCGCGGAGGCTCGAAATTAAACTTCGCGGCGGGAATCGGCACGTTTTCGTGCCAATCGCCGAAGCGAAATTCCATGTGGATGTCGCCGGGCTGGAAAATGCTGAGGCGCACGAGCTGATGATGCGGATTCAGCTCCAGCAAAACCTTCGTGAATGCGTCCGCGTCCTGCTTGCGCGGGCGGCAAACGAGGACGGAATTCCCCGGCGCGCTGGGCTGCTCTTCGGCGGAGGCGACGCCTTTCGCCGGCGCGCCGGTGTTACCGGCCAGAGTCAGGGCGCCGCAAAAGCGCTCAAGGTTGGCTTTGCCGGCGAGCAGCGCCAGCGGCGTGCGCCAGTCGTCGCTTTGCTTTACGGACGTGCGGCTCGCGGTGTGGTCCGCGGGCACGTAATACCAGACGGTTTTGCCGCTGACCAAAAACATTTTCTTTTCGGGCGAATCATAGTCCCAACGCATGCGTCCGGGTTTTTCGAAATAGACTTTGCCGCTTTCAGCGACGATGCCGGAGCCGCCGGAAGTGTAGGTCTCCAAAAAAACACCGGCGAGGCTGCGCGTGTGCTGATAATGCCGCTCGAATGCGCGCGCGATGCGCTTGGCCGCAGCGGAGGATGCCGACCGACGGGCCAGCGCCGGTCCAGCGCAGAGCAAAATCGCGCAAAGCACGAAGAGCAAGGATCGGTGTATCACGAAAGCAGTTTAGCAGGAACGGCGCACGGAAGAAAAAGCGGGCTGTAGAGCGCGCTAAGCAAGCGCCGGCCAAGGATTGCACTGTTGTGTAAGCGATTCTTTAGACGCGACGCGTGCTCGCTAGAAATTCAAGGGAGGCAGGGCATCGCATTGCGCCGCGGTTGTAATGGTTGCGCCGGTGGAATCGTAGTGGATAACCCCCGGTTCGGTGCTGCAGAAGCTGCGTGACGGACCGGGGTTTAGGCTCTTATGACGAAGTTCCGAATCTCAGTCGAGCGGGGGCAGAGCATCACATTGCGCCGTGCTCGTGATTGCGGCACCCGTGGCATCATAATGAATTACGCCAGGTAGATCGCTACAGAAGCTCCGCTGCCCGGTGAAACCGGGAGTTACGGGCGCAGCGGTAACGAGATAAGCCCAGAAGCCCGGCGTGCATCCTGGTACCGCCGGAGTATTCGGGCCCACGCCCTGATACGAGAAGATATAGCCAGATTTCAAGAACGGCTTCGTGGTAATCAACGGGTCAAGCAGCATGGCCTGCTTGCAGGTTGCCGTTAGGCCGAGGCCACCCATCGTAGGCAAGTCCGGTGGATAACCGTTGTTCCAAGTCGTGTTATAAGCCGTAGCGGCCGTTGTAATCGCGCGTACATGCTCTGCGGCGGACGCCTCGTTCGCTGCCATTTTAGAACGCAAATAGCTGGGAATCGCAATCGCAGCGATAATCAGAATAATGGCGACGACGATGAGCAGTTCAATGAGCGAAAAGCCTCGCCGGTTCCCGGCATGTCCTATCCTCAAGTTGGGTTTAGTCAGTATCCGCATGTTTCGTCTCATTTCCCTCTTGCGAAAAAAAAGGGAGGAACTGAATGGTCCCTCCCTTTTCCAAGCAAACCTCTTTTCTATTACTGACCGAGCGCCAGCGTGAACCCGTCCTTGGCGCATGAAGTGCCGCCAGGCGTCGTGGTAAGAGCACCTGTGGGGTCGTACATGATCGCGCCGCTTTGGTCATCACAGAACGAGCGCTGACCCGTTGTTCCGACGGTAATCGGAACAGCGGTAACATCGAACGTTTGATCGTCGATGCCGTTGCAGGCGGTTGCCGGGACGTTCGCTGGAGGGTTGGCCGCCGCCATATAGAAATTGTAGCCTTGTTTCGCTGGTACGGCAGAATTGAACGTTGGGTCGAGCAACTGCGCCGCTGCGCATGTAGCTGCGGCACCAGCAGTACCGCTGAGTGCGGTCAGCGTTGTCGCGTAGCCGGTGTTGTACGTGGAATAATATGTCACCTGTGCCGTTACAATGGTGCGCACCGCGCCGACGGCCGCGGCTTCGTTGGCGGCCATCTTGGAACGGAGCAAGTTCGGAATTGCGATGGCCGCGATGATCAAGATGATCGCCACGACGATCAGCAACTCGATAAGTGAAAAGCCCTTCTGATTCTTTCTCATGTCCTCTCCTTGGACTTTCCTGATGAATTGAGTCTACAGCTAGTTGCCTAAACGTATTGCGAAACTCGTTTGGCGGCGTGATGGAAAGAGCACCTGGGATGCCAAACGGGCCGAAAGCGAAGGCCGGCTTTCACCTGCATATATCATTTACCTTCAACAACTTACGCCGGGCTTTCGACGGGCCGATACGGGGTGTTCCAATCCAGCCGGCTTCGGCGCAAAAACTGACGCGAATTGTCAGCGCGTTGCGCCGCAGCGCGTCCACAAACCCAACAGAAAGCATCGCACTACACACCGTACTTTTTGGCATAGTGGCGAAAGGAACGATAGGTCATTTTAAGCAGCTCGGCCGCTCTGGTGCGCACGCCGCCGGTGCATTCAAGAGCGCCGAGCAAATAGGCGCGTTCGATTTCGGCGATATGCTTTTCGAGATCGATGCCGCCTTCGGGAATCAGCCGGCCGTTTCCATTCGCGGCAGCGGCCTCGCGTTCGGCGAAATGATTCTGATAATGCATCAAGATGCGTTCGGGCAGACCTTCCAGAGAAACACGTTTGCCGGTTTCGAGGGCTACGGCGCGTTCCATGGTATTTTCGAGTTCGCGGACGTTTCCGGGCCAGTCGTAGGCCTCGAGCCGTTCGAGGGCTTTTGGTTCGATGCCTTCGATGTTCTTTTGGGTGGCGGCGCGAAAACGCTCGAGGAAATGGCGCGCGAGCAGCGGAATGTCTTCGCGGCGCTCGCGCAGCGCGGGAACGTGTACGGGGATGACGCTCAGACGGTAGTACAAATCTTCGCGGAAACGCTCTTCGGCAATCTCTTTTTCCAGATTTTTATTGGTGGCGGCGATGACGCGGACGTCAACGTCAATTTCTTCGGTGCTGCCGACGGGCCGCACCTTGCCTTCCTGCAGAACACGGTAGAGCTTCACCTGCATGGCCGGGCTCATGTTGCCGATTTCATCCATAAACAGTGTGCCGCCATCGGCGGCCTGGAACAGTCCCACGCGATTTTCGCCGGCGCCGGTGAACGCGCCTTTCACGTAGCCGAATAATTCGGATTCAAGCAGCGTCTCGGGAAACGCGCCGCAATTGATGGTGATGAACGGAGCGCGGGAGCGGGCGCTGTTTTCGTGAATGGCGCGGGCGACCAATTCTTTTCCGGTGCCGCTTTCGCCGGTAATCATTACGCGACTGGATTGCGGCGCAATGGTTTGAATCAGCTCGAAAATGGCGCGCATTTTGGCGCTGGTGCCGACGATATGGTCGAGGCCGGTGAGCCGGCGCAATTCGCGGCGGAGAATGCCGGCTTCCTTGCGCAGCTTAAGATTTTCCGCGACTTGCTGCACAGCGGGACGGAGTTCGTCAATGAGCTTGTCGCCTTTAATCACATAGCGGTCGGCTCCGAAATTGACGGCTTCAATAGCGGTTCCGAGAGTGGGCACGCCGGTAATCAGAATGAAGACGGTCGCCGGAGAAACTTCTTTGGAATAGCGCAGCAATTCCACGCCGGTCATATCGGGCATGCGAATGTCGGAGATGACGATATCGTAGATCTGCGATTCGAGACGGCGCCTGGCGGCTTCGCCGCTGCAGGCGGTCTCGACGCGATGGCCCTCTTTGCGAAAGGTGATTTCCAGCAGTTCGCCGATGGACTTTTCGTCATCCACGACCAGCAAATGCGCCATTTCGCCTCACTCCCAGCGCGTTACCGCGAGCTGCGTTTCGGCCGGACTGGAAACCGGCGGGCGGAGAACGCTGTGGCGCGGCAACTCAATTACAAACTCGGAGCCGTGGCCCGGCTCGGATTCGACGTGAATCCGGCCGCCATGCGCCTGCACGACCTGATAGACAATCGCCAGGCCCAGGCCTGTTCCGCTCGAAAAACCCGATTGAAATGGCTCAAAGAGCTTTGCCGCCTGCCGCGCATCGAGGCCCGTTCCCGTGTCGCGAATGCCGATGCGCGCCCACTCGCGGTCCGCGTCGAGCGTCACGGTCAAAGCGCCGCCGTTGGGCATGGCGCGCAGCGCGTTGTTGCACAAGTTCCAGATGACCTGCTTGATGCGGTCGCGATCCGCTCTCACGGGAATGTGCTCGACGCGAAAGCGACGCTCGATGGAATACTTTCCCGCAGAGGCCTGTTCGCGTTCGATGAGCGTGAGCGCTTCGTCCACAAGAACAACGACATCGATTTTGGAGAACGAGTAATTTTTGTCTCGCGAATAATCCAGGAAATCGGTGATGATCTGGTTGAGGCGCTGCGATTCGCGGCTGACGATTTGCACGAGCTTTTTGTCGTCTTCTTCGAGCGGAGCGAGGCGGGCCAATTCTTTCAGTGCACCGGTCATAGCGGTGAGCGGCTGGCGAATTTCGTGCGCGATGGCGGCGGAAAGCCGGCCGACGGCGGCCATTCTGTTCTTCGTTTCCACTTCACGCTCGAGGCGCTTGAGTTCGGTGAGATCCTGGAAACTGAAGACGTATCCGGTGACCTCGCCCTGCGCGGTTCGCAGCGGCGCCACGGAGATTCCGACGAAACGCTTTTCGCCGGCCGGGGTATGAAGCGCGGTTTCCTTGCGCGAAGCCAGGAAGCCGGCGTCCGTGTCGGCGTCGGTGAGCCAGAAGCCGGGCAAAACTTCGCGAATCTGCTTGCCTAAAAATGCCGCGGGAGAAATGCCGGCGATTTCTCCGCCGGCGCGATTGACGCGCAGGATTTTGCCTTCGAGATCTGTGGTGACCAGCCCGCCGCGCATGGAATCGATGATGTCTTCATTAAACGCCTGCAAATCGCGAAGCTGTTCGCGTTTTTCCTCGAGTTCGGCGCCCTTGCTGCGCAGCATATGGGCGAGCAAGCTGCCCAGATAGGCCACCGCCAAGAACGCGAGCAGGTTCGTGAAGATCCAAATTTCCAACGCGCGCGCCGTGGGCTCGGAAAGCGAAGTCGCCGGAAGGAGACCGTATTCAACGAGTTCGACAACACCGCCGAGCAAACTGAACGCCCCGCCCGCAACCAAAAACACTCCGCGGCGCTCGAAGAGCACGCTGGCCATCAAAATCACCAGCAGATAAAGGGAGGTGAAATAGCTCTGACTGCCTCCCGTGGCGTACACGAGCCCGGTGACCAGCGCGAGGTCCGCCGTGATTTGCAAGGGCGCGTGCCAGCGGGCTTCTGCGACCCAGTGGAGCAACAGCACAAAGCAGGTGGCCAGCAGATACCACAGCAAAATGACCGGAACGAAATATTTCACTACCAGCGGCAACGACGACAATTGATGCACCGCCAGCACAATCGCCAGCAGGAACGAGATGACGAGAAAACGCACCCGTCCCAGCCAGCTCAGCCATTGCTTTGTATTTTGTGCGAGTTCCATTACGGATTTTTCGCGGTGCGCCGGCGACGCGAACGCACCGCTTCATCAACCCCTAATTTCCGCCAGGGAACTGGCTGTCACACTAACAGCCGCGCGGCCCCGATTTTTCGCCGGAAGTAAGCCTCCGCGCTTATGACTGACTCGCGAGCTTACCGACGAGTTCGAACAGCGGCAGATACATGGAAATGACGATTCCGCCGACCACGATGCCGAGAAATAAAATAATCGCCGGCTCCATCAATCCCAGCATGTCCTTCACTGCCGAGTCCACTTCGTCTTCGTAGAAGTCGGCGATTTTCTGCAGCATCGCGTCCATTGCACCTGTCTGCTCGCCCACGGCGATCATCTGCGTGACCATTCCAGGAAACACTTCAGTCTCCTTGAGCGGATCCACGAGCGAGCGGCCTGCTTCGACGGCGGTTCGAGTCCTTTGAATGGCGCGCTCAACTACCGCATTGCCCGAAGTCTTTGCGGTGATGTCCAGACCTTCCAGAATGGGCACGCCGCTGGAGATCAGAGTTCCGAGAGTACGGGTGAAACGGGCGACGGTAATTTTCCTCAGGAGCATTCCCAGTATGGGAATTTTCAGCAGGCCGGCGTCAATCGCATACCGGCCTTGAGGCGTTCCGTACCAAATTTTTACGGCAATCACAGTAGCCACCGCAAAAACGACAATCAGCAGGCCCCAGATGCTGCCGACGAAATTGCTCAATGCAATCACGATTCGTGTCGGCAAGGGCAAACTCGCTCCCATGCTTGCAAACAAGGTCTTGAAAATCGGCACCACCTTCCACAGCAGCAACGCGACCACGCCGGAGGCAATGACGATGACCGAGACCGGATAAATCATCGCGGACTTTACGGCGCGCTTCAGCTTTACGTTTTTTTCGATGTAGGTGGAGAGGCGTTGCAAAATGGTGTCCAAAATACCGCCCGTTTCGCCGGCCTCCACCATGTTGTAGTAAAGCGGGTCGAAAACTTTGTCATATTGCTTGAGCGAAGCGGAAAGCGTTGCGCCGCCTTCCACCGAGGCGCGCACACCGGTGAGGATCTTCTGGAAGGTTTTGTTCTCCTGCTGTTGCGCGAGAATTTCCAGGCACTGCACCAGCGGCAAGCCGGCGTCAATCATCACCGAAAACTGGCGCGTAAAGACGGCCAAATCTTTTGCGCTCACTTTGTTGCCGCCAAACGACGGGATCGAGAATTCCTTGCCTTTCTCCGAAACTTTGTTGACGTTGATCTGCTCGCGGCGGAGCAGATTCTGCAGCTCGGCCTTGGTGTTCGCGGAGCGCTCGCCCGTGACCTTTGTGCCCGCTCGATTGACTCCCGTATATGTGTAAACCGGCATTTTGATAGCCTCCTATTCCTTTCCCTCGCTCCGGCGTTCTAACGCCGGACCGGCACTTTCCCCGTCGGGGAAGGGGCCATTACTCCGCGATTGATTAAGTCTTGCAACTCGTCCGGATTGGATGAGCGCAAAAGGGCCGTCTCCAAACTGATGAGCTTCTGGAAATAAGCATTTGCGAGCGCCTGATTGAACGTCTGCATTCCCGTCTGTCCCGTGCCTGTTTGCATGGCCGAATAGATCTGGTGAATTTTGTCCTCGCGAATCAGGTTTCGAATTGCGGAGTTCGGTATCAGAATTTCCATGACCATCACGCGGCCCTTCCCGTCGACGCGCGGCAAGAGCGACTGGCAAAGAATCCCTTCGAGAACCATCGAGAGCTGCGCGCGCACCTGCGGCTGCTGGTGAGCCGGAAAAACATCGATAATGCGGTTGATGGTGGAAGCAGCCGAATTCGTGTGCAGCGTGGCGAAGGTCAAATGGCCGGTTTCCGCAATGCGCAGCGCCGATTCAATCGTTTCCAGATCGCGCATTTCGCCGATGAGCACGACGTCGGGATCCTCGCGCAATGCGGCGCGCAGCGAATTGGCAAACGAATGGGTGTCTGCATGCACCTCGCGCTGATTCACCAGGCATTTCTTATGGTTGTGCAGAAATTCGATGGGATCCTCAATCGTAATCATGTGCTCTTCGCGCTCGCTGTTGATCTTGTCGAGCATTGCCGCGAGAGTTGTGGATTTCCCCGAACCGGTCGGGCCCGTGACCAGCACAAGGCCACGCGGTTTCTCGCAAAGGCTTTTCACGACCGGCGCCAAGCCCAGCGCATCAAAGCTTTTGATTTCCCAAGGAATCGTACGAAATACCGCGGCTACGGCGCCGCGCTGGTGAAAAACGTTTGCACGGAAGCGCGCCAGGCTTTTCAATCCGAAGGAAAAGTCGAGTTCCAAATTTTCTTCCAAACGGTGCTTTTGCGCATCGGTCAGAACGCTGTAGGCGAGCGCCTTGGTGTCCGCGGCGGTCAGCGGAGGCATATCGAGCGGCCGCAAATGACCGTGCACGCGAACGCGCGGCGCGCTGTTCGTCGAGAGATGCAGATCGCTCCCGCCCATTTCAATCATGGTCTTCAGCAGCTCGCTCAGCGAAATACTCGCCATCTCTGCGCTCCTCGCTTACAGCACCGTCTCGCGAATCACTTCTTCCAGAGTAGTCATGCCTGCGGCAACCTTGATCAGCCCGCTGCGCCGCAGAGTAATCATTCCCATTTCCAGCGCTTTTTTCCGCAGTTCCAGCGCCGAAGCACCCACCAGAATCAACTCCTTCAATTCGTCGGTGACTTCCATCACTTCGTATAACGCCACGCGACCTTTGTAACCCGTATTGTTGCAGGTGCCGCAACCGCGGCCGTGATACACGGTGGTTGTTTTCGCCTCCTCGGGCGTGTAGCCGGCGTCCATCAAGGCTTTTGGCGTGATATTCATCTGCTCTTTGCATTGCGCACAGATGCGGCGAACCAGGCGCTGTGCGGCAATCAGGTTCACCGAGGTCGCCACCAGGAACGGCTCGATTCCCATGTTCATCAAGCGGCTGATAGTTGAAGGTGCGTCGTTGGTGTGCAGCGTTGAAAGCACCAGATGGCCCGTCAGAGCGGCTTTCACTGCGATTTCCGCGGTCTCAAAATCGCGAATTTCGCCGACCAGAATGATGTTCGGGTCTTGCCGCAGAAACGCACGCAAGGCAGACGCGAAATTCAGCCCGATTTGCTCCTTCATTTGCACCTGATTGATTCCCGGCAACTGAAACTCGACCGGATCTTCCGCGGTCATGATGTTGGTGTCGGGAGTATTCAATTTCGCGACCGATGAATACAACGTGTTCGTTTTGCCCGATCCGGTGGGGCCGGTGACGAGCACCATGCCGTACGGCCGCATAATCGCCCGCGTGAACTTTTCAAGCGACTCCTGCTCGAATCCCAATTTCGTCATGTCCAGCCGCAGGTTCTCTTTGTCGAGCAAGCGCATCACGACCTTTTCGCCAAAGAGCGTCGGGACGGTGGAAACGCGGAAGTCCAGTTCCTTTTTTTTTCCGTCTTTCGCGTACTTGATCATGATGCGGCCGTCCTGCGGCAACCGCTTTTCGCTGATATCCAGCTTGGCCATGATCTTGATGCGGCTGGTAATTGCGTCGCGGAGCTTCAGAGGCGGGGACATCACCGTTTGCATGATTCCGTCAATGCGGAACCGCACGCGGTATTCCTTCTCATACGGCTCGACGTGAATGTCGCTCGCGCCGCGCTTCACCGCGTCCGTCAAGATCAGGTTTACGAGCTTGATAATCGGAGCTTCTTCCGCTGCTTTTTCGAGCGATGCCAGATCCGTCAGATCGGATTCCTCTTGTGAAAGCTCCAGCGCCGCATCTTCGCCGGCGAGGTCTTTCATGACCTTGTCCAGCTCTTCCACGCTTTCCACGGCGCCATAGAACTTTCCAATGGCTTCGCTGATAGCCGTTTCCGACGCCACCACTGGCTCGACGTTGAAGCCGGTCATGAACTTAATGTCGTCCATGGCGAAAACGTTGGTGGGATCGGTCATGGCGATGGTGAGCGTCGAACCGACGCGCGAAAGCGGTACAATCTGGTAGCGCACCGCCGTCTCTTGTGGAATCAGCTTGATTACCGTGGGATCCACTTCGTAGAATTTCAAATTGATGGAAGGCACGCCATACTGCCGCGACAGCACCGCGGTAATGTCCTCATCGCTGACCAGCCCCAATTTCACCAGGCAGGTACCCAGCCGTCCGCCTTCTCTTTTCTGATAGTCGAGCGCCTGCTTCAGCTGTTCAGCTGAAATCAGGCTGTCTCGAACCAGTATTTCCCCCAAACGGGACGACATTCAGCGTGCTCCTGCGCACAATGCGCCGCGGAATTCCTTTAGAAGTCCTCACATTAGCACGCGCTCAACTGGGAATTTGCGCTCCCGTTTCGGGTCGTTCTGTAACAGGAACCTGTACGCGCGTACAGGCTTGCGCGCTCATAACGGACGCTACTCTTCATCTCCGGCACGTATTCGCCTCTTTTCTTAGACTCCGCGAACCGTGTCTCAACCTGCGGCGAAACTCGCGAAGGCTGCGCTTTCTTGACTTGCAGTGATTTGCTCGTTATTGTGGCTGAGATGTCCGGAGCCGTCACGCGTTCTGAAGTTTTACCCTGCAATGACGGGTTTCGGCGTCAACAAGATGTACCGTCTGCGGCCACCTTCACGCAATCGCGCTCGAATAAAGGTGCTTCAATTCAAAACTCAAGTCTTCCCGCGATCTTTTACGACACGCTCTTCGACCATCTCGGCCCGCAGAACTGGTGGCCTGCCAGAACTCCCTTCGAAGTCATCGTCGGCGCAATTCTGACACAAAACACCTCGTGGACTAATGTGGAGCGCGCCATCACAAATCTTCGTCGCGAACATCTACTCACTCCGCGTGCACTCGAACGCGTTTCCTTCGCTCGCCTCGGTGCCTTGATTCGCTCCTCAGGCTATTTCCGCCAGAAGGCTAAAAAGCTGAAAGCTTTCGTTCGCTTCCTGCGCAACGAATATTCCGGTTCGCTGGCGCAGATGTTTCGCACGCCCGCATCGGAGCTTCGCGAAAAGCTGCTCGCGGTGCATGGAATCGGCCCGGAAACGGCGGATTCGATTCTTTTGTATGCGGCGAAAAAAGATATCTTTGTCGTGGACACGTACACGCGGCGCATTTTTTCCCGCCATGGTTTCGTCCCGGAAGACGTGTCGTACGAGGAACTGCGCGCCAAAATTGAGGCCGACCTTTCGCGCGATGTCTCGCGTTACAATGAATTTCATGCACTGCTCGTTACGACTGGCAAAAACTGGTGCCGGAGGCGCGACCCGCTCTGCTCGAAATGCCCCCTCGGGCGATTTCTTCCGGATATTAAGAAGCGTCCTGCGGAGCAGAGCGCAGGCGGCGAAAACCACACCGGCTGAGCCTGACAGTGTTAATCGTCGTATGCAATGCAACAAAATTTTCGCGGTGGAATGATGTCTAGGCGGAACTGGACACGTAATCTGTGGCTCGCGTTTGGCGGCCTTTGCCTCGCCGTTCTGGCCGCAGTCATTTTTACACTCGGCTCGCTGAACGCGCCCGTCCATCCCCGGAACAACGGTGAATTTGCGATCCTTTTCTCGCTTTCCGTATTCACGTTCATCGTTTTCCTCGTTTTCCTCTTCGTCCTGATTCGCAGCATAGTGCGCTTGTGGGCCGAGCATCGCGCCGGAATTCTCGGCTCGCGCTTCAAGACAAAGATGGTGCTTGGCGCGATGGGCGTGTCGTTGCTTCCGGTAGTTCTGCTTTTCTTTTTCAGCTATGCGCTGGTGAATAGAACCATGGCTATCTGGTTCCCGAAGCCGCTGGAAATCGCGAATCAGGAGAGCCGTGCGCTGGTCAACGAAATGGGCGCAAAAGAGCACGCCCGGCTCGATTCTCTGGCGCACGATGTGGCCGTCTGGCTTTCCGAGCCGCGGCGGCATCATGATCTTCAGCATTACGCCATCCGCTCGGACGCCGAATTTGATGTGGTGTGGGTCGTGAATCGCGACGGCGCCGCGACCGAAAGCGTTCCGGACATCGCCCCGTTCGCCGAATTTCATCGCGTGCTGCAGCTTCCCAGCGGGGCCAGCGTTTGGCAGATCGGAAGCAAGCTTTACCTCACCGGGCGCGCTCCCTACCGATCCGGCTGGGTCATGGTCGGCCGCAATATTCCAGACGACTTCATCGCCCGGCTCAATCGCATTCAGGCCGAAAGCCTTACTTACGGAAATCAATATCAGCATCTTCGCTTCTTCAAACGCGAAATCCTTCTCGGGCTCTTTCTAATCACGGTTCTGCTGATTTTTGCCACGACGTGGGTCGCACTGTTCCTCTCGAAACGCATTACCGTTCCGATTCAGGCGCTGGCGAAGGCCACCCAACAGGTCGCCCGCGGGCATTTGGATTATCGCATTACGACGCACGCGCACGACGAACTCGGCGCGCTGGTCACTTCGTTCAATCAGATGGCCGAAGAACTCGGCCGCTCGCGCAAGCAAATTGATGACTTTACTTCGAGCCTTCAACAGGCCGTCGAGGAAATCGAACACCGCCGCAAACTGATGGAGACTATTCTCGAAAATATTCCCACGGGTGTGCTCTCTCTGGACGCCAATGGCGCGCTAAATCGGATCAATACCGCCGCCGTTGCCATTTTGGGCCCGCAAGCCGCTTCGGCGAAGTCGCTTCCCGAGTTGCTGGGCGAAGAAGCGGCCAGCCGCGTGCTGCATCTGATGCGACGCTCCGCACGCATGGGCGTGGCTTCTGAAGAGCTGGAAATCTCCAGCGCCGGCCGCTTGCATCACGCCGCAGTCACAGTCAGCTCGCTCGGCTCCGCGCGCGATAATTCCGGTTACGTCGTGGTCATCGATGACGTCACCGAACTGCTCCGCGCTCAAAAAGCTGCCGCATGGCAGGAAGTCGCCCAGCGTATCGCGCATGAAATCAAAAATCCGCTCACGCCCATTCAGCTTTCCGCACAACGCTTGCTCCGGCACCTCGAACGCTCCGCTCCGGGCCGCCGCCGCGAAGATCGCCCGAGCGGGGGACTGCCCGCGCTCGTGGCCGAATGCGCGAACCTGATTCAACGCGAAGTCCGCACGCTGGAATCTCTGGTGAACGAATTTTCTCAGTTCGCGCGTTTCCCTGCCGCGCGGCTCGCGCCTGCCGATGTGAACGCAATCGTCAGCGAAGCGCTCGCGGTTTTTCACGGACGCCTTGACGGGATCGTCTTGCATCGCGAATTTTCCCCATCGCTGCCCGTCATCAAAGCGGACGCCGAGCTGATTCGTCGGGTCATCGTCAACCTCGTGGACAATGCCGCCGAAGCTCTCGAGGGCGCACAGCTTCGCCGCATCACCGTATCCACGCGCGCCGTCAGCAACGGCGAAGCCGTTGAAATCGAAATCGCCGACACCGGCCACGGCATCTCGCCCGAAGATAAAGACCGCCTCTTTCTGCCGCACTTTTCAACGAAAGATCGCGGCACGGGCCTCGGCCTCGCCATAGCCAGCCGCATCATTGCCGAACATCACGGCACTTTACGCGTTGAGGACAATCTTCCCTCCGGTGCACGTTTTCTGATTCGCCTTCCTGTGATTACGCTGCCGGTTGAAATCGGCGCTCGCGAAGCCGGCGTAAACTCACCCAATGACGGACCCGCCGTAAGCTGATCCAATGCCTGCATCCATTCTCATCGTTGACGACGAATCCGGCATCCGCCAGTCGCTCAGTTCCCTTCTGCGCGATGAAGGCTACGCTGTTTGTGCCGTGGCCTCCGGCGAAGAATGCCTTGCCGCAGTTGACCAGCAAGCTTTCGATTTGATTCTTCTTGATGTTTGGCTTCCCGGCATGGACGGACTCGCCACTCTCGAGCGCCTCAACGACCGCGAAATCATTCCCATGGTATTGATGATCTCGGGCCACGGAAAAATTGAAACCGCAGTGCGCGCCACCAAGCTCGGTGCGTTTGACTTCATCGAGAAGCCGCTCTCGCTCGAAAAAACCATCCTAGCCATTAAAAATGCGCTGCATTATTTGCGGCTCGAAAAGGAAAACCGCCGCCTGCGCGCTGAACTCGAGCAGCGCTACCAGATCCTCGGTGACAGCGTTCCCATGAAGGCCCTCCGCCAGCAAATCGCTCTTACCGCCCCGACCAGCGGTCGCGTTTTGATTTACGGCGAAAGCGGCACGGGCAAAGAGCTCGTCGCGCGCGCGCTTCATGCGCAAAGCTCCCGCAGCACCAGCCCGTTCGTCGAAGTCAATTGCGCCGCAATTCCCGAGGAGCTCATCGAGTCCGAGCTTTTCGGACATCGCAAAGGAAGCTTTACCGGCGCCAGCGAAGACAAGGTCGGCAAATTTCAGAAGGCCGACGGCGGCACGCTTTTTCTTGACGAAGTGGGCGACATGAGTCTCAAGACGCAATCGAAAGTTCTTCGCGCGCTCGAGGAGCAGCGCGTCGAGCCCATCGGCTCGAATCAAACGGTCTCCGTGGACGTCCGCGTCATCGCAGCGACCAACAAGAAGCTCGAAGATGAAATCGCGCGCAACGCCTTTCGTGAGGATCTTTTCTACCGCCTGAACGTCATTCCCTTCACCGTTCCGCCGCTGCGCGACCGCATCGAGGACCTTCCTGAACTTGCCCGCCACTTTCTTGGCGAATTCAATCGCGCTCACGGCAAGAAGCCCAAAGAGCTCTCGGCGGCTGCGATTGACGTTCTTGCGCGCTATTCCTGGCCTGGAAATGTGCGCGAGCTGAAAAATCTGATCGAGCGCATGGTAATCATTTGCCCTTCGCGCCAAATCGAACCGCAGCATCTGCCTCCGGAAATCTTTCGCGGCGCTCCCCGCGCGCCGCAGCACACTGCCGGCACACTGCACGAAGCTCGCTCCGCTTGCGAGCGCGAATTCATCCTGCGCAAGCTGGAGGAAAACCAATGGAATATGACACGCACGGCCTCGGCCATCGGTCTCGAACGCACACACCTGTACCGCAAAATGAAGTCTCTCGGCATCACCTCGCAAAATTAACGTTTCTTTTAGACCATCCCTGCGCGCGATACGCGGGATCCGCTGTTAGCTCGGGCACCGGCCTGAGCCTGGGCACCCCCGCAATCAACCCGATGCTTTGCGAGTTCCGCTACTTGGCTCTGTGAATGGAGATGGTTCCGTAGGTGGTGCTCAGTGTGAAGCGCGGGCCGCCCGTTCCGTACGTGCCCTGCAAAATGGTAGTTTGCCCGGAGGTGGAAGACTTCAGGGCCGAACCTGCAAAATCATTTTCGATTTGACCGTCGCGCGAAATCGCGGAAATCGTGAAGCTCGCGCTTGCCGGCAACGTAATATCAATGTTTCCCGATTCATCGGCGATGCGAACATCGTCATGCGGCGGAGCCATGAAACGCAGGCTAATATCACCGCGCTTGTCTGTTAAATCCACGCGGCCCTCGACGTCATCAAGCGTCAGGTCCTTATTGGTCGTGCTCAGCGTGAGGCTGCCCTTCACGTGGGAAACGGAAAAATCTCCCGAATCCATCTCCATCTGGCCAAGCAACTTTCCAACTGTCAGGTTGCTCACCGCAGACATGAATCGCGTGGTTTGCGCGACGTTTCGCGCGCGAATGGGCCCGTAAAATTCGCCGTCAATGGTGGCATCGCCGCTGATATTGGCCAGGTCCACTTCTCCTCCGTGCCCGTCCAGCCGCACATTGCCCTTCACGTTATCGAAGTGCGCGTTGCCGTGAGCCATCGTTGCGACTACGTCACCGCTAATGCCGTGCAGGTCCACATCTCCGCGCCCGCAGTGAATCGTCACCGGCGCGCTGATACTGGCAATGCGAACACCTCCGTCATTCGTCTGCGCATGGATTGTGGACTGCTGTGGGAGCTCGACAACCAAGTCGGTGCGGACGCTCGCGCCGTCAAAATTGCCGCTGACACGTACCTGCGGCTGTATTTGATAACCGTTGCCCTGCGGCGTAATCTTCACCTGCACTTTGTCCGCGCTTCTTTGCGCTTCTTTTCGCGATTCCGCCCGAGCGATTTTCTCGACGCGCACGTGCAAATTGGCGTCACTGGCTGGATTTACGGTGATGCTTCCGCGATCCGTAACGATCGAAACCGTCTCGTTCGGCTTTGCCGGCACTGTGGGCAGCTCGCTTCTCCAGTTATACGAGTGTTCGAACATTCCGCCCATGTCCACATCGAATTCCGGGCTGTGTTTCCGCGCCCAGTCGACTCCTGCAATCGCCGCAACCACAAGCAGCAGAATCACAATCAGCGCAATCTCGCCCCCGGAAACAGCCGAAGGCCTTCCTCCTCCGAGCCATCCGGCCAGCAAATTATCAATTAACAACGCCACGCCCCACAAAATCAGCAGCAGCGGCCAATAGTGGACAAACATCCGGCCAATTCCGATTCCTGGATTGAATTCATGGACTAGAAAGATCGCCCCAATCAGAATCAGAACGATTCCGCCAAAAATCGAGCGCCGCTGCTGATGATAGTAGTAGGCCATCACGCCCCCGGTGGCGCAGTGGGCGATGGTGGCGGAGGCGTTTGCGAACTCGGCCCCTGCGGGGGCGGCGTCTGCCACGGATCCACGTGTCCTGCCGTGGACATCGCATCCGAAAGCAGCTTAATCACGCCAATCACAATGAGAATCACTGGCCAGGTGCGATCAAATGAAAAATGCCAATTGTACTGCCCGATAAAAAACAGCAATCCAATGGTAATTAAAATCGCGGGGCCCATCAGCCCGTGCGTGCGGCACCGCGCGCAACCGCAACTTCTCCATCGCGCCATCTTTCATTCCTCCCGATTCGCCATTTCAAGACGCCCTTCGCGTGCGCCCGATAATCAGCGCCACTCCAATCGCTACGAGCGCCAGCGGCCAAAGGTTCCACATCCATACTGAATTGAGGACGCCCGTCGTGCCGAGCAGAAAAATGACCCCGAGCACAATCAAAACAATCGCGCCGGTGAAGTTCGGCCGGTGACGCGCGGAGCCAGGTTCGCCTGCCGTTGCAGGCGCCGCGCCGGCCGCCGGAGCCGCTGCTGTTTCGCCAAAAAATCCTGTGTACCGCAAACCGAATCGCTTCGCCTTCGCCACCCGGTAAGCGTCAATCGGCATGTAACAAATGAAAACCGCTAAAAAAACAGCTAAAAACGGCACCATCGCGCTCGGCGCGGAATCGTTGTTCAAAATCGCGATCAATCCGGCGAAAATCACAAGATGAATCAGCCCTTTTACATATTCACCGTTGTAAACCGCGCCCAATCCGGGCACAAAGCCCAGCACGGCAGCCGTTGCCGGATTTGGCCCGTGCCCTTCGGCTGTGACGTACGCCGGATAAGCTGGCGCGGCAGTCGGCGCGAATTGCGACGCCGCCGCCTGCGGCGGAGCCATCACGGCGGCCAGGCAATTCTCGCAATAGAGCGCCCCGTGCACATCGCGCGTGCATTGCGCGCACAGTGCCTTCCCGCAGTTTCGGCAATAACCGACAGCGTCAACATCGGGATGAACAGCGCATTTCATAGAGCGCTCCTTCCCCCGCCGTTCGCGATAAACTCGGCCACTTCGGAGTTACCGGGCGTGCCGAAGCGGTCCTGCTGCGAACTGCTCGGGGGCTTTGATTCCTGTTCAGAAGGCGTCGTGGAAGGCGCTTGCTGCCCCGGCGTGCCACTCGTCGCCGGTTGCAAGCGCGACTGAATTTCATAAACGACTTTCAGGTCATTCACAAATTTCACGCCGCGCGCGAAGGCCAGGTGCGCTTTTCGATTCGCCGTTTGGACAATGTTCACGGGATTAAAATCGGCCAGCGTCAGGTCCGCTCGCTTCACACCGGTCGCGTGCCAGATAATCATCACCGTGGCGAGCACCGTGACCATTCCTGTCGCTACGCGAGGCTGCCACAGGACCGGAATCCAGCTCAGCCATTCGCGCGTCTTGCTCTTCCGCGGCCCTAGCGTCTGCTCGACGATTTTCGTGACCAGCATTGGCGGAGCCGCTTCCATCTCCAGCGCGTGTAACCTGCCCAGCATCCCACCCAGTTGCTCCACCAGCGGTGCGCAGCGTGAGCATGCATCCATGTGCTCTCGAAATTCCCTCCGCTCGTTTTCGCTGAGCGCGTTTTCCAGGTAATCGCTCAGCCGTTCCTCGATTTGTACACAGCTCCAGCTCATTTTCCGAATTCCGCCGCTATTCCGGCTTTACTCCCATTTCCTGCAAAATCCGCGCCAGTTCGATTCGTCCACGATTGATCCGCGATTTCACCGTCCCCTCCGGGACCGAAAGCACCTGCTGAATTTCGTTGTATTCCAGGCCTTGCAGGTCGCGCAAAATAATGGCCTCGCGCAATTCCGGTGAAAGCCGCGCCAGCCCCGCCTGCACCTGTTGGCTCAATTCGCCGGCCATCGCCGCTTTGTCCGGAGTGCGCACCGGCGAATGTTTTTCTTCGATCGTGGGCATCACATCTTCGAGCGCGTCGGTCATTCGGTCGCGCCGCGAACGCCGGTAATGATCCACCAGCAGGTTGCGCGTCACGCTCGTCAGCCAGGTCGGAAATCCACCGTACGCAACCCGGTAACTCCCAAGCGTGCGATAGATTCGCAGAAAAACCTCCTGGCTTAAATCCTCGGCTTCGCTGGAATTTCCGGTGAAGCGGTAGCACAGGTTGTATACGCGCCGTGCATGTCTCCGCACAAGTTCTTCCCACGCCGGCCCGTCGCCCCGGAGGCATCGCTGGACCAGTTGGGCGTCCGCTTCCAATCGTTAATTTCCTCGTCGGCAACATCCCTGTTTCGGCCTCACCCTATGAAACGAAAACAGCGGCCGAAAAGTTCCGTATTGCGGCGCATCTTAACTGGCATGCTGCGCGAACACAAGCTCGCGTATGCTGTTAAGGCCCCATCCGCGCTGCCGAAACCTTGCTGCGGCAGCTTCGAGACACAAACCTGCCAAACCGATTTTTCTGGAATTTAATAAACGCCGAAATTTCGCGCACGAAGAACTTCAGATAAACAGCTCTTCGTCCTGGTTTTGCACCGCGCTGCCGCGCGAGGTATGCTCCCCACGTATGTAGTCAATTCCCGTTCGGATGCCCTTGAGCACCGCCGACGCTTGCTGCAACGGGCCTAAAACCGACCGCCGCACGCGAACGCCGGCATCTTCCACCGCTTCCAACGTTCCGGTAATAATCGCGTCCGCGCGGATAATTTGCGCGCGCATGCGATCCAGTCCTTCGCTCACCACGCGGTCTATTTTCTGCGCCTGCCCTCGCGCCAGCCTGGTCATCTCCGAAGCGTCGGTAACGATGCTGCCAATTTTGTCTTCCGAATTTTCCAGTATCCGGTTGACCCGCATCACAATCGGGTCCACCTTTCTTTCCATCTCCTGCACTCTTTGCTGCGATTCCTTCACGGCCTTGCGTAGCACCATGAACATTCCGCCCACAAAAACCATCTGCAGAAAGAACGAGATCGCGATAACGATTAAAATGCCCACAAGAGCGCCATTTCCGGCCATGAACTCTGCTCGTTTCTCGCAGCCTTACTGCGCTTTCGCCTTCTCCCGCTGGTACGTTTCCTTGCCCGCTTCCACCGCGGCCGCCAGCGAACCCTTTTCCCGGTTCAGAATGTCTTTGCTGCGCTCGATCAAATCCTCGGCGCGCTCGCGCAATTCCCGCGCCTTTCGCTGCGCATACTCCCGGCCTTCATCGGCTCTTCGCGTCAGCAAATTGCGTGTTTCTTCCCCCGAATTCGGCGCAAACAAAATTCCAAGAAGGGTTCCAATTCCCAATCCCACGATGAAAAAACTGATCTTAGAGCTAACATTGTTGCCCATGTGTTTAATCCTCCCTCATTCACGTTAGCACCGCTCCCTACTTTTTACAACGCCGCTAAGCCCTAGCTAATGCGAGATTTTGCTGTATTCCATACGTAGCCGTATGGATACCGGCTTCGGCTTTTGCCGACCAAAATCCTACCCTCCCGCGCGCAGAAATTCGTGCAACCTCTCTGCCTTGCTTCTGGGCATCGCGCGGGCAAGCTCGTCCACGCTCATTTCCCGGATGCGTGCCACACTGCCAAATCTTTGCAGCAATTTTCGCGCGGTCTGTTTGCCGATGCCTGGCACGGTAGTCAACGAACTGCGTACGCGCACAGTGTGGCGGCGCAGCCTGTGAAATGTCACCGCAAACCGATGCGTCTCGTTCCGGATCTGCTGAATCAGGTGCAGAATCGGCGAATGAGGATCCAGCCGGATGGGCTCCTGCTCTCGCCCGTAGACATACAGAATCTCTTCTCGTTTCGCGATGCTCGCCAGTGGCTGCTCATTCAGCCCGAGCGCACTGAGTGCTTCGGCGGCCGCGTGCAGTTGCCCGACGCCTCCATCAATCAGTACAAGATCCGGCAGGGGCTTTTTCTCTTCTAGCACTCGCCGGTATCTGCGCGTGACCGCTTCGCGCATGCTGGCAAAATCGTCGCGTAGAAGTGCCTGGCCAACAATCTCGGCAGTGGACCGATTCAACTCGGCCGGAATGGCGACCGCGTGCTGTCTTGGTCTCAATCCTGTCCCGTGAATAATGAACTTCCGGTAATCCGATTTCTTCATCTTTCCGTTTTCCCACACCACCATCGAGGCGACCGTGTCCGACCCCTGTAGATGCGAAACATCGAAGCTTTCGATCCGCTGCGGCGCCGCGGACAGCCCAAGCGTCTCCTCCAGCGATTCCGAAATCACCTCCCATTTCGGTTTCATCACGCGAAATCGCTGCAGGAATGAATGTCGCGCATTGGTCTCCACCAAATCCACCAGAGCGCGCTTTGGCCCTCTTTGTGGCGCCACAATCTCCACACGATGCCCGGCATTTCCCGAAAATATTTCCTGCAGCAGCAGGCCTTCCTCAACACTCGTCGGAACGTGGATGAATCGCGGAACGTATTTTGAATCCAGATAAATCTGCTTCAGCAGCGACGTAACAAACTCCGCGGCATTAAATTCTTCCAAATCCTCCCAGTAAAATTCCCGCCGGTCCACCACACGTCCCGACCGCACATGAAACAAATTGGCCGCCACCTGCGGCGGCTCCGCATACCACGCCAGAACGTCAATATCTTCTCCGGCTGCTGCCGCAATTTTCTGTCGCTCTTCCATATCTTCGATCGTGCGAATCAAATTTCGGTAGCCGCTCGCCGCCTCGAAACGTTCCTCGTCTGCCGCGCGCTTCATCCGCTCTTCCAAGCTTTTCACCAAATCCTTACGACGGCCTTCCAAAAACATCCGCGCATCGCGCGCCGCTTCGCCGTACCGTTCCTCCAGTGTTTGCTCCGCCGCCCGCGCCCCCAAACCTCTGCTCAAGTAAAATTCCAGCCACGCACGCGCATGCGGCCGGTTCATCTCCAGCTTCGCCGAAGGCACGCCGAAATATCGATTGATAAAATGAACAATTCGGTGCGCCAGGCTCGCCGGAAAATACGGCCCGAAATAAACGGACCCGTCTTTCTGCACCCGCCGCGTCACAAACACGCGCGGAAACTTTTCCGCCGCCGTGAAGCAAATATAGGGGTACGTCTTGTCGTCACGCAGCAAAACGTTGAATTTCGGCTTGTTCTGCTTGATTAAGTTATTCTCAAGCGCCAGCGCCTCGCGCTCGTTGTCCACCACGATGTACTCAGCGTCCGCAATTTCCCGCACCAGCGAGCCGGTCTTTGCATCCTCCTGCCGCAGCGCCAGAAAGTACGATTTCACGCGGTGCCGGAGCGATTTCGCCTTCCCAACATAAATAATTCTGCCCGCTGCATCTTTGAACAAATACACCCCGGGTGCAGCGGGAAATCCGGCAACTTTTTCGCGTAAATCCATGAACAGGTTTATTCTGTAAGAATGGATCGCGTTGCATCATACTTTGCAGCGCGCTAATGTCGTATTTATCTTAGCAGAAGGCGCTTGTTTGCCGGGCTTCCGAACCCATGATCTCAGGCCGCAAATTCGCTCTGTTTCTGGCGCTTGCCGCTTCCGCCGGCGCGACACAGGCTGGAGCCATGCAAAAGCAGCAGCCCGCTCAAGCGCCATACAGACAAGCTCCGGCTGCGCAAAGACAGTCCGCGATTAATCCCGCTCGCGCCGTTCATGATGTGAACGTTGGGAAATTCTACATGGATCAGGGCGATTACGCCGGCGCGATCGCCCGTTTCAGAGACGCTCTGCGGTTCAAGCCTCATTACGCCGAACCCTGCTTGCTCCTGGGCCATGCCTACGAAAAGAGCAATGACCCGCGTCGCGCCATTGTTTTTTATCAAAAATATCTGCAGATTCTTCCCCATTCTGCCGAATCGAAAAAAGTCCGAAGGCGCATTGCCGCCCTGCACGCGAAGCTCACAGGCCCAAATCGTCAGCAGCATTCCCGAATTCATTAGCCAAAAATTTCGCAACAAACCGCCCAACTCTCGGCCGCGCTCCTGCACAGTAAGAATAGTAACGCGTGCCGGCGCGGGTTGAACTACAATACAGCGCGAAATTCTAGTCAGAGGCGGAATCATGAAAATAGAAAAAGGAGCTTCGCTGTTCGTCGCTCTCGCCTGCTTTGCCTTCGCCACTCGCGCCGCGACCAACGCCGAAGTCGCGCGATGGAAGCAGGAAGCACAGCGCGTCACGATTATTCGCGACAACTGGGGCATCGCCCACGTCTACGGCCAAACGGACGCCGACGCCGTCTTCGGCATGGAATACGCTCAGGCGGAAGACGATTTCAACCGCGTCGAAACCAACTACATCAACGCCATGGGCCTGCTCTCTGAAGCCGAAGGTAAATCGCAAATCTATCGCGACCTGCGCATGAAACTCTTCATTGATCCCGTGGTAATGAAAAAAGATTACGCCGAAAGCCCCGCCTGGCTGAGATCTCTGATGGACGCCTTTGCCGACGGCCTGAATTATTACCTCTACACGCATCCCGGCGTAAAGCCGCGCGTCATCAAGAAATTTGAACCCTGGATGGCGCTTTGCTTCACCGAAGGCAGCATTGGCGGAGACATTGATCAGGCGCGCATCCCGCCCATCGCCGCGTTTTACGGGCACGAATCGCTCGCGGACGCCATCGCGGCGTACCAGTCGGCGAGAAATGAACCCACACGGGAACCAAGCGGCTCAAATGGCGTGGCCATCGCGCCCTCCGACTCCGCGGATCACCATGCCTTGCTCCTGATTAATCCGCATACCTCTTTTTATTTTCGCTCGGAACTGCAAATGGTCAGCACTCAGGGACTCGACGCCTACGGCGCGGTCACCTGGGGCCAGTTTTTTATCTATCAAGGATTCAATCCCTACATCGGCTGGATGCACACTTCGAGCGGCGTGAACGCCGTGAGCAAATACCTCGAAACCATCGAGAAGAAAAACGGACGCTACTATTACAAATATGGCGCACAGGAGTTGCCCATCCGCACCCGCGAAATCACCGTACGCTACATCACCAGCCACGGCATGGCTGCAAAAAAATTCACCGCCTATTACACGCAGCACGGCCCGGTCATCGGCGAAATCAACGGCAAATGGCTGACCATCCGCCTCATGCAGGAGCCCATCAAGGCGCTGATTCAGGATTTTACACGTACCAAGGCCACCGGCTACGCTTCATTCCGCAAAACCATGCAGTTGCACACAAACTCCTCCAACAACACCATCGTCGCCGACTCCCACGGCAACATCGGCTATTTTCAGGCCAATTTTATTCCGCGCCGCAACGCCAACTTTGACTGGAACAAACCCGTCGACGGCAGCAATCCTGCAACGGCCTGGGGCCCGCTGCTTACCATCAACGAAAGCCCGCACCTGCTTAATCCACAAAGCGGCTGGCTTTACAATTCCAATGATCCGCCATGGAATGCCGCCGGACCCAACACCATCAACAAGAACGACTTCCCGGCTTACGTGGACACTGGCGAAGAATCGGCGCGCGGAATCCACGCTGTTCGCGTGCTCTCAGCAAATCGGAATCTAACCATAGGCACGCTGCTCACCAAAGTCGCCTTCGACAGCTACTTGCCTTGGTTTGCAAAAACGCTTCCCGTGCTCATGAAAGCATGGGAACAGGACGCCTCCTCCGATCCGCTGAAATCACAGCTCGCCGGGCAAATCAAAGTTCTGCGCGCGTGGAATTATCGCTGGGGCATAAATTCAATTCCGACTTCGCTCGCCGTCTTTTGGGGCACCAACTTATTGCGGCGCTACTACCGCGACGCGCTCGCCGCTAGAACGCCCATCTACGACTACGTGGCTACAAAAGTTCCGCCGGCAGAACTCCTTGAAGCCCTTGCCGCGGCCTCCGCGCGCCTCGACGAGGATTTCGGCACGTGGGAAACTCCTTGGGGCAAAATCAACCGCTTCCAGCGCCTCGACGACGACATCACCCCGCATTTCGACGACTCAAAGCCCAGCATTCCCGTAATGTTTACCTCCGCGTTGTGGGGCTCGCTCGCATCTTTTGGCGCACGCCAGTATCCCAACACAAAAAGATGGTACGGAACGAGCGGCAACAGCTTCGTCGCCGTCGTCGATTTCGGCAAACGCATTCGCGCCCGCGCCGTCACTTGCGGAGGCGAAAGCGGCCATCCCTCCTCGCCGCATTTTGATGACGAAGCCGAGCGCTACGCCACCGGCGATCTGCGCACCGTTTATTTTTATCGTTCGCAGCTCGCCGGCCACACCGAAGCTACCTATCATCCCGGCCAAGGCAACTACAAATAATCGGCAAAGAAGTTTTGTGGGACTTTTGCTTAAACGCCACGGACAAACGCCGGCAAAGGCGTCCTCAAATTTTCAGCACTATTTTGCCGAATTGCTGCCGATTCTCCAGCCGTTCGTGTGCCGTGCGCACTTCCGCAAGCGGAAAAACCTTGTCAATCACCGGACGCAAAAGTTTCTGCGATACAAGATTCAGTATGGGAAACAGCTCTGCCTTCCCGCCCATGTAGGAGCCCAGCAGCGACAAATGCCTGCTGAAAAGAAAACGCAAATCAATTCTCGCATCATGGCCCGTTGTCGCGCCGCAGGTGACCAGCCGCCCGTTCGGCGCAAGACACGCCACGCTTTGCTCCCACGTTGCTGTGCCGACGTGCTCGAACACCACATCCACTCCGCGACGCCGGTACGTCAGGTTCTTCACTTCTGCTTGCCAGTTCGCCTTGGTATGTAAAGTGACATGGTCGGCGCCTAGCGCCTTGGCCTTTGCCACTTTTTCCTCGCTGCCCACGGTTGCAATCACCCGTGCGCTGAAAACTTTTGCGACTTGAATCGCTGCACTGCCCACTCCACTTCCTCCGCCGAGAATGAGTACCTCTTCGGCGGGCTGCAAGCGCGCGCGACTCACCAGCATGTGCCATGCCGTCAGAAAAACCAGCGGTATCGCTGCGGCTTCTTCAAACGAAAGGTCCGCAGGCATGGGAAAGGCATTTTCCGCCGGGGCGCAAACGTATTCTGCGTACCCGCCGTCGCGCAGATATCCGAGCAAGGTATACTCGCGGCAGAGATTGTCCTTGCCTGCAAGGCATGCGGCGCAATGCCCGCACGAAACTCCCGGTGCCAGCACCACCTTATCTCCCACGCGAAGATGCTTTACCAGCTCGCCCGTGGCCGCAATTTCTCCCGCAATGTCGCTGCCATTGATGTGCGGCATGGGAATTTGTATTCCGGGGATCCCTTTGCGAATCCACAAATCCAAATGGTTCAGCGCGCACGCGCGCACGCGCACCATCGCTTCATCTGCGCGCGGCTTTGGCTCTGGCGTGTCGCTGTATTTCAGAACTTCCGGCCCGCCATGATGCTCGAAAATGACCGCCTTCATAAATCCCCCCGCATTGGCTTACGCACTGGAGACCGGCTATTCTCCTACAACTGCGGCATCCGGGGAAGAAGTCCTCTCGCGCGAGAAAGATTCACGATCGCAGTGGCAATTCGTTTTACAATAGAACTTCAGGACAAATCGGTCGGAAACCACTCATGGATCTCTTTGAAGAAATCGTCCGCATGCGGCGCGCCGGTCAGCGTGGCGCCCTTGCCACCATCGTTCACACCAACGGCTCCATTCCCAGCTATGAAAGTTCCCGCATGCTCGTGCGCGATGACGGCTCAATTGTCGGAACCGTCGGCGGCGGCTGCGTCGAAGCCGAAGTCTGGGCTGCCGCAAAAGAAGTCATCCACCAAGAGCTTCCCCGCAAAATGACTTTTAATCTCAATAACGAAGCCGCCTACGATTCTGGCCTGATCTGTGGCGGCACACTCGAAATTTTTGTCGAACCCATCCTTCCGCAGCCGCGCCTCTATCTTTTCGGCGGCGGACACGTGTCCACGGCTCTCGCTCGCATCGCTCATCTTGCCGGATTCTCCATCGCCGTCATTGACGACCGTGCCCGCTTCGCCAATTCCGAACGCTTCCCCATGGCCGACGAAATTTTCACCAGCTACGAAGACGCTTTCTCCAAACTGAAACCTAACGTCTCTTCCTATCTCGCCATCATCACTCGCGGACACAAAGACGACATGCGCGTCCTCGAATGGGCCGTCACCACCGACGCGCGTTACATCGGAATGATCGGCAGCAGGCGCAAAGTCATTTCCGTTTACAAGGCGCTTGAAAAGCGCGGCTTACCCGCCGAAACATTCGCCCGCGTCCATGCTCCTGTCGGACTCGAAATCGGCGCGCTCACTCCCGAAGAAATCGCCGTCAGCATCACCGCCGAGCTGATCGCCATCCGCCGCAACGCACAGCTCGGCGTTGCTCATAAATCCGTCCGCATCGAAGAAGTTCCCGCGCTGCGTCACGAATAGTTCGCGACGGTTTGTTCTTAGGCCTAGCTCGCTTCAAAACGTTTTGCTTCGCACCGTAAGCCAGCCTTTGAATGAATCTTGAATCTCGCTTTTCACGCGCAGTGCGCCCGTTTGCCGCCCGTTGCGCGCCCGCGTATAATTTCAAGTTTAAGTTCATGCCACTGAAATCCACAGAGCAACCTGCGGCGGCTCCGCCTTCCAGCGCGCCTGTTTTTGCGACCGCTTCCTCCGCGCCAGCCACTCACGAAGACGATGCCATTCGTGTGCGCGGTGCCCGCGTCCACAATCTGAAAAATATTGATTTCGACATCCCACACAACGCCATCACCGTCGTCACCGGCGTCTCCGGCTCCGGAAAATCCAGCCTCGCATTCGACACAATTTACGCCGAAGGGCAGCGCCGCTATATCGAATCTCTTTCCGCCTACGCCCGCCAATTTTTGGAACGCATCGAAAAGCCCGACGTGGACGAAATCACCGGCATCGCTCCGGCCATCGCCATTCGTCAGAAAAATTCCACGCGAAATCCTCGCTCCACCGTCGCCACTGCCACGGAAATTTACGATTATTTGCGCCTGCTTTACGCCCGCGTCGGCCGCACGTTCTGCGTCATCTGCGGCGAAGAAGTAAAAAGGGACACCGTGGACGAAATTGCCGCGCGTGTACTGAATCTGCCTTTGGGCAGCCGATTTTATGTTCTCTATCAGCTCGCGTTTCCCGCCGAAACAGCTCCCCCTAAATCGCGCGGCAACCTTTCCGCCGCCAGAAGCGCAAAAAAATCCGGCCCGTCTCTCGACGCGCTCAAGTTTGCTCTCGGGAATCTCCAGAAGCAGGGTTTCAATCGCCTCTATCAAGACGCCCGCGTCTACGAATTTTCCTCGCCCGAAAGCCTGCTCGATGTAGACTTCGGCAAACCTGTTTATGTCCTCGTGGATCGCCTCACCCTCGCTCCTGAGATTCGCTCCCGTCTGATGGATTCGATTGAAATCTGTTTTCGCGAAGGCCGAGGCGAAGCCATTCTGGAATTTGTTTCTGACGCGCAAGCGAACGCTCCCGATCGACTAATTTTCACGGAACGCTTCGAATGCAAAAAATGCCGCATCACCTATCAGCAGCCCGAGCCGCGCCTCTTCTCCTTCAATAATCCTTACGGCGCCTGCCCGCGCTGCCAGGGCTTCGGCAACACCATTGACTTCGACATCGATCGCGTCGTTCCCGACAAAGGCAAATCGCTTGCCGAAGGTGCCATCGAGCCTTGGAGCCGCCCGCGTTACCGCCAGATCTTTCAGCAAATGAAGCAGTACGCCAAAGACAGAGGCATTCCTCTCGACCGGCCCTGGCGCCAGCTCACCGCCGCTCAACGCGAAAGCATCATCGAAGGCGATTTCAAAAACGACTTCGAGGGCGTGAAAGGCTTTTTCGCCTGGCTCGAACGCAAGAAATACAAACTCCATGTCCGCGTCTTCTTGAGCCGCTATCGCGGTTACGCCCTCTGCTCGGAATGCCGCGGCGCTCGCTTGCGGCAGGAAGCTCGCGCGGTACGCGTCGCCGGAAAATCCATCACCGAAGCCTGCGAACTCACCGTCACCGCGGCGCGCCACTTTTTCTCATCGCTCCAATTGACCGCCGGTGAAGCAGCCATCGCTGGAAAAGTCCTCGAAGAAATTCGGCAGCGCCTGCAATTTCTCGACGAAGTCGGGCTGGAGTATTTGACTCTCGACCGCCTCACTTCCACTCTCTCCGGCGGCGAATCGCAGCGCATTCAGCTCGCCACGTCCCTCGGCTCGCATCTCGTCGGTGCGCTCTATGTTCTCGATGAACCCTCCATTGGTTTGCACCCGCGCGACACTCACCGCCTGATTGCCATTCTCAAAAGCCTTCGCGAACTCGGGAACACGCTCCTCGTCGTCGAACACGATGCCGACACCATTCGCGCCGCTGATTACGTCATGGATCTCGGCCCCGGCGCCGGCGAACATGGCGGTAAAATTGTTTTTGCCGGCTCGCGGCAGCAACTTGCGAAAGATACCCATTCCCTCACCGCGCGCTATCTCAATGGCGAGCTGCACATTGCCGTTCCCTCAATGCGCCGCAAAGCGCGTGGCAAATTTTTGAGAATCCTCAAGGCCCGCAGTCACAATCTGAAGGAAATCGACCTCATGATTCCCCTGAATCTCATCGTGGCCATCACCGGGGTTTCGGGTTCCGGCAAGTCCACTCTCGTTTATGACGTCCTGTACAAGACGCTTCAGGCAAAACGCACCGGCGGAAGCTGGCGCGACGCCTGCGAGGACATTGAAGGCGATTCCGCGCTCAGCAGCATAGAAATGGTGGATCAGTCGCCGATCGGCCGAACCCCCCGCTCGAATCCCGCCACTTATCTCAAGGCCTTCGATCCCATTCGCGAAATTTTTTCCGAAACCCCCGAAGCCAGGAAGCGCGGCTACACCGCCGGCCATTTTTCCTTCAATATTCCCGGCGGGCGCTGCGAAGCCTGCCAGGGTGACGGCACGGTCACCGTTGAAATGCGATTCCTCGCCGATGTCGAGCTCGTTTGCGAGGAGTGCAAAGGCACACGCTTTAAATCCGGCATCCTCGACGTGCGCTATCACGGAAAAAATATTTACGACGTTCTACAGATGACCGTCCACGAAGCTCTCGTCTTTTTCGCCGGCTCGCCCAAAGTCACTTCGCGTCTGAAGCTGCTCGAGGAAGTCGGCCTCGGTTATTTGCGCCTCGGCCAGTCCGCGTCCACACTCTCAGGCGGTGAAGCACAACGCCTCAAGCTCGCTGCGCATCTTACCCGCCAGGAAAATAGCGGCGTGCTTTACATTTTCGACGAGCCCACCACCGGGCTCCATTTTGACGACATTGCGAAACTCCTGGCCTCGTTTCGGAAACTTCTTGAGGGCGGCGCTTCCGTGCTCATCATCGAGCACAACCTCGACGTCATCAAGTCCGCCGATTGGATCATTGATTTAGGCCCGGAAGGAGGCGAGCGCGGCGGCCAGTTGGTCGCCTGCGGAACTCCCGAACAGGTCGCGCGCAACCATCAGTCTTACACCGGCAAGTTTCTGACTCGCGTGCTCAAGCCCCATGGCCCCAAGGAAAACGTCGCGACAAATTCTTCCCCGACCCGCGCTAAAATCACCTCATGAAATTTGCCCGTGTCGTTCCGCTCCTGTGCGTGGCTTTGTTCGTCGCGCCAGCGCCGCGCGCGCATGCACAAATCAAATCCGGCACGCGCAAGCGCGTGGTTTCTCCTCGCACGCAGGCTCTACACGATCTGCTCGTAAAGGCGAAATTCGAAGCCGACGGTAAAAACTACGCCGCCGCGCAATCCGACTACCAAAAATATCTCGCCGAAAACCCCGACGATGCGGCAGCCCATTTCGATCTCGGATACGTCTTCACCGCTCAGCATCAGACTCAGAAAGCCATCGCGGAATATCGCAAGGCGATTGCCCTCGACCCCAAAATGATGCAGGCGGACTTGAATCTCGGAATGAGCTTGCTCGCCGAAAACCCAAAACAGGCCATCCAGCCGCTCAAGAAAGCCGTGCAACTCGATGCTTCCTCCGAGCCCGCTCATTTTGCGCTTGCTCTCGCCGAGGAGCGCGCTGGAAACAATTCCGCCGCACAACAGCAATACGAGCTCGCGCTGCAGCTCGCGCCCGCCGATGCGAACGCGCGCGCCGGCTTCGCCCGCGCCCTCCTCGCCGGCGGAAAACCCGCCGCCGCACAGCGACAGTTCCAAAAGCTTCTTCAGTTAAAACCCGACGACTCTCAAGCCGAACTCGGTCTCGCCCAAAGTTTCATCGCGCAAAAACAAAACGCGCAAGCCTCGCAAGCACTCGCCGCGTATCTCAAATCGAATCCCGGCGATGTCGGCGAGCAAATCACCGAAGCCTCCCTGCTTTTTCAGCTCGGGAAAACTACCGAAGCCATCTCGACACTCGACGCCGTAGCCAAAATCGCGCCGCAAAATCTTGACGCCTGGGAATTGCGCGCGCAAATTTGCTACTCGCAGAAAAACTGGCCCGGCGCCGTCGCCGCGCTCCAGAAAGCCGCAAAGCTCGCTCCCAACGATGCGCGCATTCTCGCCCAGCTCGGCCATGCCTTCCTCAAATCTCGCGACTATCCGCGCGCCGCTCAGCAGCTTCTTCGCTCGTTGCAGCTCGACGGCTCCTCGTCCGCCTCTACCGACGCTCTTCGCGATCTCGTCGCCGCCGAGTTCCTCGGCAAAAACTACTCCGGCACGCTCGCCGCGCTCGATTTGCTTTCCAGGCGCCAGCCGTCCAGCGCCGGCACATGGTACGTCCGCGGATCATGCTACGATCATCTCAATCACCCGAGAGCAGCGCTCGATGCCTACGAAAAATTTCTGGTTATGAACACGGACAAAAACAGCAATCAGTATTTCGAAGCCGCCGCCCGCGCGCGTTTCTTGAAAAAACTCCTCAAAGAGCGGAGCAAATAGCATGGGCGCCGCATTCGTCGGCAAAATCTGCGTGTTTGTTTCCCTGCTGGCGCCGCCGCTGCAAAATGCACGCCTGCTTCGCAACATCGCCAAAGAAAAGGAAAAATATGACCGGGCTGCAAATGCCGTCGACCGAGCCAAAGCCGTTCCCAAGCTTGGCCGCGATGAATACAAGGCCGCACAAGAGGCGCTCAAAGCCGGAGATCGCGAAGCCGCTCTGCAATTCCTGAAGGCCTACAACGATCAGGCCATCGGGGCCCACCAGCAGCTTGAAAAGGCCGTCGCTCATCCTGAAAAACATTCCAACGGCTTCCGCCAGTTGCAAATTTCCGTTCGCGAACGCGCCCGCGAACTCAAATATCTGACCTCGCGGGTCACCTTCAATCACCGGGAGCCGTTTGAAGAGCTGCAGAAAGGGCTCGACGCTCTCAATCAGAAGCTCATCCTCGAACTCTTTCCGCGCCGGCCCCTCCACCAGAAAAAGAAAGAGAAAAAACACAACATCGGTTCTCCGGAGGAATAAAATTGCTTCTTTATGCAAAAGCTTTTGTGTTCGCCGCGTCCGAGAGCAGCAACAGGAGCACACCGTGAAAAAAAGTTTCATTGCCGTTGCCGCCGCTTTTTCCGCAGTCTTCGTTTTGGCTTTCAGCGCCGGCATCGCCCGCGCGCAGGAAAAACCCGATTATCTTACTCCGGCCGAGGCCAACAAAATCCGTAACGCTTATTATCCCGTTGACCGCATCCGCCTCTTCATCGAGTTCGCCGGCGATCGCCTCAAAAAACTACAGTACGAGCTTCGTCTCACCAGCCCGCAATACCACAAAACTCAAATTCTCAACGGCCTCCTCAATGCCTACTCCGATTGCATGGAAGAAGCCTCAGACCGAATCGACGAAGCCGAGCACGGCGGCGCGCACATTCTCCCCGCCGTTAAGGAAATGCAGAAGGAAGCGAAATCCTATCTGCAGACGCTGCAAAAGATCAAATCCGCCGGCGGCCCGGATCTTGCCTCCATTAAGGATTCGCTGGACGACGCCATTGACGGCACGCAGTACGCATTGAAGGACGCCGCGAAAGCTTCCAAGGAATACGGCGCCGCACCCATCCGGAGAAAACCTTGACCGAAAAGCGCGCCGCGCGCCGGCCTGTCCCCGGCGGTGCGATTCTGTTCCAGCGTATGTACACGCGCCTCGGCTGCAGCGGCCGGCCGCCGCAATTTGCGGTTGAATTCTATCCTTACGCAAATCTCGCGCATTCCATACGCCTGCGTCACGACGTAGCCCGCGTGCGCCTCTCCGACATACTCGAAAGTGCGCCGCTCGAGATTCTCGAAGCCGCAGCTGCCGTCCTGCTCGCTCGTCTGTATCGCCGCCGCCTGCCGGCCCGACTGGCCGAGATTTACCGCACCTACTCGCAGTCACGCTCGACGCGCCGCAGGCTTCACGCATTGCGAAGAAAACGAGCGCGCCGGAAAATCCGGCCGGCGCTCGGACGTGCTCATGATCTGGCGCCGCTTTTTGAAAATTTGAACCGGCAATATTTCGGAGGAAAGCTGCCGCGCCCGAAAATCGGCTGGAGCGCCCGTCGCTGGCGCAGCCAGCTCGGAATTTTCGATCCCGCGCTCGACCAGATCGCCATCAACTCTGCGCTGGACCGCCCGCTTGTCCCCGAATACGTCGTTGCTTACGTCCTCTATCACGAAATGCTGCACCGCAAGCATCCCGTCAAGCTGTCGCGCTGCCACCTTGAAGCCCACTCCCGCGAGTTTCGCGCCGAAGAGCAAAAATTTCGCGACTATCGCCGCGCCATAAAATTCCTCGAACGCTTCGCCTGATTACTCCTGCGTTCATGCCCACCTGGTGTAGCCGCGTCAGGCATTCGATTTCCGCCGGGACCAAGCTTCCCGGCCGCGGGTCATCCCTCCCGCCACTTCCTGGCCGTGCCCCGCACCCTCATTTCTCGAAAAAAAGTCATTTTTTGCTTGCAACGGCCCTGCCAATTCCACTACATTTACGCCAACTTATTGTGGGCGCTGGACGGGCCATTCTATATATAGGCCCGTCGTTGCCAAAGGAGTGGCGGCCGTTTGACGACTGTTCTGGCGATTGCCAACCAGAAGGGCGGCGTGGGGAAAACCACCACTGCCATCAACCTCGCAGCCGCCATTGCGCTGCGAAAAAAGCGAACTCTCCTCATTGATCTCGACCCGCAATCCAATGCCTCCATCGCTTTTCTCGATGCCGGCGATATTCAAGTCTCTATGTTCGACGTTTTCTCCGACCATGCGCCGGAAATGTCCAAAGTCCTTCGCGCCACGAAGGATCCAAACCTCTTTCTGGCGCCCGCGAAGCTCTCTCTCGCGCGACTCGAGCAGCAGCTCGCCGGGCAGTTCGACGCACCGTACAAACTGAAAGACGCGCTCACGCCTATTCTCAAGGACTTCGAATACATCGTTATTGACACGCCGCCGGCGCTCGGCATCCTTACCGTGAATGCGCTGGTCGCGTCCACGCATCTGCTCGTTCCGATTCAAGCGGCGTATTTCGCGATCGAAGGCACCGACGACCTGCTCGAAACTTACGCTCGCATTCGCTCGCGCCCGAACCCGAATCTCAAAGTTCTCGGCGTGGTGATCACGTTGTATGACCGCCGCACGAACATTTCGCGCGACACGCACGAGCAGATTCGCGCCGTATTCGGCGACGCCCTTTTCAAAACGCGCATCAGCAAAAATGTGCGCCTAGAAGAAAGCCCTGCGTACAAAGAAACCATCTTTTCGTTCGCGCCAAAATCGCCCGGCGCCGAAGAATACAAAAAGCTTTCTATGGAGGTTATCCAACGTGTCGAAGCGGATCGGGTTGCCAGTCACTCTCAAGATGCGGCATGACGCGCACTACGTTGAAACTCTGACCAGTTTCTCGGGCGCGTCTGTCGGCCGCATGATTCCCATTTCCAAAATTCATCCCAACCCCGATCAGCCTCGGAAAGCACCGGGCGATCTCGCCGAGCTTACGCAATCCATCAAAGAAAAGGGCGTGCTGGAACCGCTGCTGGTGCGCTACGTCCCGCGCGAAGACGCCTACTACATCATCTCCGGTGAACGCCGTTATCACGCGTCGCAAGCGGCCGGTCTCGCAGAAGTCCCGTGCATCGAAAAAATCGCCGACGATGCGGAAACGCTTGAATTGGCGCTCATCGAAAATCTGCAGCGCAAGGATTTGACCGCTTTCGAGGAGGCCGACGGACTGTACCGCCTTGCCGAGCAATTCGACTACACTCACGAAGACATTGCCAAAAAAATCGGCCGCGCTCGCTCGTCCGTAACCGAAACCCTGTCCATTCGCAACATCCCCAATTCCATTCGCAAGGCCTGCATCGAAAATGGCGTCGTTTCCAAATCGCTTCTGCTGCAAGTTGCGCGGCAGCCCAACGAAAAAAAGATGCACGACATGGTGATGCACATTGCGCACAGCGGGCTCACGCGCGACGAAGCGCGCCGCGTCCGCCAGGAAGAGAACGAAACGGAATCGCGTCCTCGCCCGTTCGTCTTTGACTATCACGGAAGCGATTCGTCTTTTCATCTGCGCGTGCAATTTCGCCGTAGCCAGGTTTCGCGCGAGGAAATCGCCAGTGCGCTTCGGGAAGCGCTCGCGGAACTTCAGCGCGGCTCGCTCGCTTCCTCCTCCGCCGCGTAACTTCCAGGCCGCTTGCATCCGGACCGCAAAAGGAACATTCAGAATTTCACGGTTGCGTACTTTCCATTTTGGAACCATGACTATTTCAACCCGGGCGGGTATTCCATGCGACAGACAAGAGATCCTAAAAAAGCATCACGGGTTTACCCCACGGACGCTTTGCCGGAGACGGAACCCGCGGACCGTCCGGCCGGAAGCGCATGGCTGTGACGGCGATGGCGCCGGACTTTTATCGAGAAAAAGATGATGAGAACGATAGCGACAATGTCGACGGCCGTCTGCGTCAGGTCCACCGCACGGCCCGGAAACACCGGATGACCCTTGACGATGTTAAAGGCGAACGGCCGAAGGACATAGACACGGGCCAACGGTTCATTCACCAGTCCGCCGATCAGGAGGTAGTAGCTGAGGGTCATAAAAACCGGATGGGCATAAGCCCAGAAACTGCGGCTCTGACGCGAAGCCGCAAAGTAGCCGAGCAGGGTAAAAGCAATCGCGGCGATTGAGAGCCAATGAAAAAAACCGAAAACCCCGGGGCCGGGCCGTTCACCGCGAACGAAAGGGATATCAAACTCATATAGGAAGAAGGACAGGCCCATGGCAACGAGCATGGAGACGACGTATCCGGCGCCGCGAATTTTATGATGCCGCGTGCCTTTCACGGCGACGATGTTCCAGCCGCCAAAGACGAGCGCGGCGATACATCCAACGGTATGCAACCAGCCGATGGAAGAAATGTCCGAAATATGCATGATGTTCCTCCCGGTGTCACTTTTCTTCGACAATCTCACGCAGAAAGGCAGCCGTTAGTCAATTTCTTGCCTGCGGGAGCAACACAGGCGTAGCGGGACTAACCGGAGGAGTCGAGGTGGAGAAGGGTGTGGAGAAGTTTGAAGAAACCGGGGAAAGAAATGGAGACGCAGTGCGGGTCGCGGATGATGGTTTCGCCCTGAGCGCCGAGAGCGGCGATGGAAAACGCCATCGCGATGCGATGGTCTTGGTGGGGATCAATGGTGGCACCGCGGAGACGGCCGGTCTCGCGTCCGGTGACGCGCAGGCCGTCGGGAAATTCTTCGACCTGCGCGCCCATGCGGCGAAGATTTTCGGCCACCACGGCGATGCGGTCGCTTTCTTTGACGCGCAGTTCTTTGGCATCGCGAATTTCGATTCCCTCCTCAGTATAAGGACCGAGAGCAGCAAGCATGGGCAGCTCGTCAATGAGACGGGCGACGAGCGCGCCGGAAATCTTCCCGCCTTTGAGCGGAGCGTGATGGACATTGATATCGCCGACCAGTTCGCCGTCGCGTTCGGCAAGAGCGACAACGGAAACGGGGGCGCCGATAGAGGAAAGAAAATCGAGAATAGCGGTGCGCGTGGGATTGAGACCGACGCTTTGAACAATTAATTCGGAATCGGGAACGATGAGCGCGGCAGCTAGAAAAAAGGTGGCGGCAGAAATATCTCCGGGAACAGCGACCTGGCGGGCGCGCAGTCTGGGGCGACCTTGCAGGCGAACGAAACCGTCCTGATGTGCGATTTTCGCGCCCATTTCGCGGAGGGACAATTCGGTGTGGTCTCGGGTGCGGACGGGTTCGCGAATGGAGGTTTCGCCTTCGCTGAAAAGCCCGGCGAGCAAAATGGCGGACTTGACCTGGGCGCTGGCAACTACGGGCGAATATTCGATGGGCCGAAGCGAACCGCCGCGAATCTTGAGAGGCGCGAATTCGTCCTGCCTCGCTTCGATGGACGCACCCATTTGCCGAAGAGGCTCGATGATGCGACGCATAGGACGACGCTGGAGGGAGCTATCACCGGTGATTTCGGAGGTGAAATTCTGTCCGGCAAGCGCTCCAGAGAGTAGGCGAATGGTGGTACCGCTATTGCCGGCGTCGAGGCGTTTGTGCGGAGCCTGCCAGCCGGAAAGGCCTTTACCCTCGATGATGACGCCGCTGCTCTTTTCTTCGATGTGGACGCCGAGGGAGCGAAGGCAATCGAGAGTGCTCTGGCAATCGGCAGCGGCGGAAAAATTGAAGATTTCGCTCTTGCCTTCGGCGAGAGAGGCAAGAATGGCGCAGCGATGGGAAATGGATTTATCTCCCGGTACGGTGAGTACTCCGCGAAAAGGTTTGGCAGGAGAAATGCGCTCTTTGGCCATAGAGAAATCTTAGCATGGGCGATGGAAACAACCTTGCGGCACGGAGCGGTGTCAAATGGAGGTAAGAGGGCAGGTAATCGGGAGTTCCGCCATTCGAGGCGCGACACCACCAAAGGTTACTGCCAAACAGCAGGGCGCGAGGAGCCGTTTGCGCCGCGCGACCGCGCAGGTTAATATGAGAGTTCTTATGCCGAATCGAATGGGCAGTTTGTGGTCTGGCGTCCTCTTTTTCGCGGTGATCCTCCTTTGCGGCGTAGGAATGAGCGCGCGGGCCGCAGGCATTCCGACGATTTTTCCGCTGAGCCAGGTCCGTCCGGGAATGCAGGGCGTGGCGTACACGATTTTCACCGGCGATCAAATTCAGCAAATCAATGTGACCGTCCTGGGCGTGCTGAAAGACGCGATGGGGCCGAAACAGGACGTCATTCTGGTGCAACTTTCCGGAGCGGATGTAGCGAAGACGGGTGTGGTGGCGGGAATGAGCGGCAGCCCGGTCTATTTTGACGGGAAACTGGCAGGCGCGATTTCGCTAAAAATCGGCAATTTCACAAAAGATGCAATTGCGGGCGTGACGCCGATTCAAAACATGCTGGATATTCAAAATGCGATGACTGCGCCGATTCACGTCAGCCGCAGCGGCGCGCGCGCGCCGGTGAGCGCAGGGGCCACCGCAGAGACGCAGGATTGGCCGCAGAAAGTGGCGCTTGGCGGGAACCAGTTCCTGGTGCCGATTGAGACGCCGCTGGTTTTCTCGGGAGTAATGCCGGAGGCACTGGCGCGGTTCTCGCCGGATTTCGAAGCGTATGGCATGAGCGCGGCCATTGGCGGAACAGTTCCGCCGAGCCCGGAAGATGCGAAATTACAACCGGGCGACATGGTGGGAATGCAACTGGCGTCGGGCGATTTGTCGATGTACGCAGGCTGCACGGTGACGGCGATAATTCACGGACGGGTGTTTGTTTGCGGGCATCCGATCTTGGGATTAGGTTCGGTGAAAATGCCGATGACGCGGGCCTATGTCGTTACCACGCTGGCGTCGTCGCTCGAATCCACGAAAATCATGAATACGGGCGGGACCATTGGGACGTTCCAGCAGGATCGCCTGACGGGAGTTGTGGGGCAGTTGGGGCCGGGCCCGGCGATGCTGCCGGTGAGCGTGAACGTGGACGCAGGCTCGCAGCAAAAGCATTTTCATTTTAACGTAGTGGAAAACCGCAAACTGACGCCGCTGCTGGTGGCGCTGGCGGCGTACAACGGGGTGGTAGGCAATACGGCGTACAATCACGGTTCGACGCTGCAGCTCAGCGGAAAAATCGCAATTGCGGGACATCCATCGGTAAAATTGCGGGACATGTTCGTTCCAACGAATCCGCTGATGCCGGCGGGGATGGAACTGGCGCTGGATGTGGAAACGGCATTCGCGCGGATTTACATGAACCCTTACGAGCAGCCGAAGGTACAAAACGTCATCGTAAACGTCACGGCCATGCCGGAAAGCCGCTGGTCGGAAATAGACGGAGCGTGGACAGATCGAAGCGAAGTCCGGGCTGGACAAACGGTGAAAATCAAAGTACTCCTGCGGCCGTATCGCGGGACGTCCTATATCAAAGAGGTGCCGATCACCATTCCGGCGCAGGCACCGCACGGAAAATTGCAGATTCTGGTCAGTGATGCAGCTTCGCTGAACCGGATGCAGGAAATGTTTGGCGGGCAGGGGCAGCAACTGCAAAACCTGGATCAACTGATCGGGATGATCAACCGGCAACGGCAAAATGACCGGCTATATGTAACGCTGCTGGAAAACGCCCCGACGCTTTTGGTGGAGGATAAGGAGCTGCCGAATGTTCCGGCGTCGGAGATTAATGTTTTAGACCAGCAACACATGCCGGGAGGGCCGCAGTTACTGTACCAGTCTGTGATTGCGCGACATTCGATCCCCATGAACCAGGTTGTTCTGCGCCAACAGTACATTTCCGTTACCGTCAAGTGAATCCGGCAAAAAGATTGTGAGGCGATTGATGCGGCGATTGACGTTTGCGCTGATGGCGTCTGTGGTGGTGCTGGGCGCGATTGCGGCGAAGGCCGAGCACACGCGGTTTTGGGAACAATCAAGCTTCCTGGATTTCAACAAAGGCACGAAGACAGGAATCGCACTGCGCAGCGACGGGACGTTGATGCCGGCGCCGGAATTCAAACAGTTTGCGGACCCGAATCTTGCGTATATCTGGGCGCTGGCGGTGGATTCTCAAGGGAGGCTGTACGCGGCGGGGGGCTCGGACGCGAAAGTCTTGCGGCTTGCGCCCGGTCAAAAGCCCGTAACGGTGTTTCAGTCCGCGGAACTGGAAGCACAGACGATAGCGATGGATCACCAAAACAATTTGTATGTGGGCACCTCGCCGGACGGGAAAGTCTATAAGGTTACGCCGAGTGGGCAGCAAAGCGTCTTTTTCAATCCGAAGACGAAGTACATTTGGGCGCTGGCATTTAATCCTGCGGGAACGTTGTTTGTCGCCACCGGAGACACCGGTGAAGTGTTTGCGGTGGCACCGAGCGGGCAAGGGCAGCTTTTTTACAAATGCGACGAAACACACGCGCGCTCGCTGGCGTTTGACCAGCACGGGAATTTGCTCATCGGTACGGACCCGAACGGGCTGATTATTCGCGTGCCGATCATTTCGCAAGGCGCGGGGGTTCCGAAGGCCGGCAAAGCATTTGTGATTTACGAAACGAATAAGAAAGAGGTGACTTCGCTGGCGACCGACGGCAACGGCAACATTTACGCTGCTGCAGTCGGAAATAAAATGGCGCATCCGGCGCCGGCGCCTATGATGCAAAATGCGGCAGCGCAGCAGTTTGCGGCGGCGCTTGCGGCTGCGGCGCAGAAGCGGCAAGCGGCACCCAATGGCGCCCCGACCGCACCGAGTCCGGCGATGACGCCGATGATTTTTCCGCAGTTTATCAGCCCGACGGGCGGCGCGGAAGTTTATCGCATAGCGCCGGACGGCTCGCCGGAATCGCTATGGAGTTCGCCGCAGGACGTGGTGTATTCGCTTGGATTTTCGCCGCAGAATCAACTGCTGCTTGGCACGGGAAATCACGGCGAAATCATCGAGCTCGACCACAACCGGCTGTTTTCGTCGCTAGCGAGTTCAGACGCGTCGCAGGTAACCGCGTTGATTCCGGGGCCGGGGCATACGGTCTATGCGGCGACGGCAAATCCTGGAAAGGTATTCACTCTGGGCCCCGCGTATGCCGCGCAGGGAACTTTCGAATCGGAGCCATTCGACGCAAAAATTTACTCGCGCTGGGGCCGAATCTCGTGGTGGGGACAAAACGGCGGAAACGGACAGATACAATTCTATGTGCGTTCGGGAAACACGTCGGAGCCGGACGATTACTGGAGTTCCTGGTCGGGACCATACACGGACGCTGCGGGCTCGAGCGTAGGATGTCCGCCGGCCCGATTCGTGCAGTGGAAGGCCGTCTTTCACGGAACCACGCCAGCGAACCAGCCGACCCTCTCGTGGGTGAAGCTTGCGTATTTGCGCAAGAATGTTGCGCCGGTAATTGACGGAATTGCGGTGCAGGACCCTGGCATACGCGCACAATCATTCGGACAGCCCCAGGGGCCGCATCCGCCGACCGTGGTGCCTCTGAAGCAGCCGCAGAGTCCGCAGCAAGTACAGCAGAGTTTCGCTGGGTTTTCGCAAATGGAAATTCATCCGATACAGTTCACCGCGCTGCCGCAAGGAACTCGCGCAAAGGGCTGGCAAACGGTGGTCTGGAAGGCGCACGATGACAATGGCGATACGCTGGTGTTTTCGATTTATTACCGGGGACAGGGTGAGAAGGACTGGAAACTACTGAAAAAAGGGAGTTTTGAAGATTTTTATTCGTGGGATACAACGACGATGCCGGATGGCTCTTACTATTTGAAGATTGTCGCCTCCGACGCACCGTCGAATCCAGCAGGACAGGCGCTGACCACCCAGATGGTGAGCGACCGCTTCCAGGTGGATAATACTCCTCCGACGATTGAGAACATCCGCGCAACGCAGTCGCTGGGTTTGTGGCATGTACAATTCACAGCTAACGACACGGGCAGCGCCATTGCGCGCACTTCATACAGCCTGGATGCGGGGAAATGGCAAATCGTTTTTCCGTTTGGGCAAATTACGGATGCGCCTTCAGAAAATTATGACATTCCGCTGAGGAATCTGAAGCCGGGCGAGCACACCGTAGTTGTGCAAGTATTTGATCAGTTTGAAAATACCGCGACGGCCAAGGTGACATTTACAGCGGGCGACGCGACGGCGAAGTAAGGAGCAACCATGGAAACCGCTGACCGATACACGCCCGTGCATTACCGCCTCGCCGCCCCTCCGCCCGAAGCACTTCTTCCAGAAAGCGCGGTAAGCTCAAATGATGCTTCAGTCGTAGCGATACTGAACTAGTTGCAGCAGCAGCCAGAGTGGCCCGCAGATTCCATAGAACAGCAAAATCCATTCGGTCTTCTGAAGGATGGTGGCCACAAGCACTAATCCGTACACACCTGGCGATTCGAACAAAATTCCAAATAAACCCTGAAATCGCGGCCAGATTCGCAGGCCTTGCGGCACATTCGATTCTGCCCTCTTCCACCGCGAAAGACCTGCAGCCACGCCAAACGTGTTCAGTGGACCGAGACTCGCCAGGCCGATACATCCCAGGAATGCAAGCACCAGATATTCTGCACCGGACGAAAGTTGAAACATGCGATACGCGATGCCCAGAAAAATTCCACTCTTGACGACCTCGTGTCCGACGAGATCCAAAAAGAGGCCCCGTTTCGACGAGCTCTCTTCCAGCCGCGCGACCTCCCCGTCCACAAAATCGAGCAGATACGAGATCTGAAACAGCGCCGCAGCGGCGACTTCCACCCAATAGCGCGAGGAGCCCAGAAAAACGTCCGCTATTACACCCATCAGAATCCACAGCGTGGTAATTTGATTGGGCGAGGCCTTCAGCTTCGCCAGCGGCACGCTCAAGTAGATGGAAATTGTGCGATAAGGAATATCCGTAATACTCGGACTGTATTTTTTGGGCTGCGCTTTCGCCCGCTGCATTCCTGCGGGCGGCGCGGCATGCTCGGCGTGATCTAGCACATGTGAATTAGGCATACACGCTCCTCACCGACGGTCGCGCGTGCAATATCGCGCGCATCGCGTATTTCAGATAGCTATTCTGCTCCGGAGTTTTTACTCCGATACGAGTATGAAATCTTCCATCGTTGTACTTGCCGCTCGCATCGGCTACGAAGATTCCGTAGTTTCGGAACAGCGGATTTGCGATCTCCACGTCCGTTGTCACGGTGAGGAATCCAGTTGTTGAAACGATATCCTCGGAGGGAATCATATTTTCAATTTCGTCCCGCAGGCGCAGAGATTCCTCTCTCCACTGCTCCAGCGAGCGTTCGTAATCCGACAGGGAATCCAGATGCAGCTCTAAAAATCCCTCCGCGATCGAGTTGACGTTCCAGATCGGCTGCCGCTCCTCGAATTTCTGGATCAGCTTTGGATTCACCGCGACGTACCCCAGCCGTATCCCCGGAATCCCGAACAGTTTGCTGAGGCTCTTCACTACCAGCAGATTCGGTCGCTCCAACAGTAATTCCAGATAGGGTCGGTCCCTTTCTGCATTCAATGAAAGATCGAGCAGAACGTAACGATACTGATCCAAGCAGGCCTGCAACTCACTGGCTTCAATTCTTTCCGCCGTAGGATTATTCGGCGAAACGATGATTATCCCGTCCGCCTGATTTGCTTCCGCCGGCTCAAATCGCAAGTATTCGCCAAATGTCGGCCAGAATCGCAGGCAGAACGTGGCCCCCTGTTCTCGAAAATAGCCTTCGAGCGCACGGATACCTTCGGATGCTCCGTTCAGAGCAAATAACGGGAAATCCTCTGAAACTCCGCAAAACGCCCGAATCATCGCGTTGAGCCGTCTTCGCCCGCTCGGGTAATTGCTCATAAGCGCCTCGAAACTGTACTTCAGCCGGTCGCGAATAAACGCCGACGGATAAAAAGGATTGGAAAGGAAGAAATGGTCTTGAATTGAACGGCGCCACAAGCCGCCCCAGTTGCTGCGCACGGATTCATAATCCGACTGCAGCGAATCCGCCAGACTGAACCGATCGTACAGGTTGTCAATTTCGCGGCAATCTCCATCCATTACCGCTTTCAACCGCACGCGGCCGATCAACTCACCCACAATCGTCTCGTAGTATTGCGAACTATTTCTTCGCTGCAACTGGTTCCCAATTTCAAAGAAATCAGAGCGTGTAAGCTTGTAGAGGTTGGCGAGCTTAAAAATACTCGGATCGTTCCATTCGCGATTGTCTTTCAGCATCTTCACGTAATCTTGATCATCCACTGCCACGCACGAGCCACGTTTTGCGTACGATGCCGGAAGGACGGCCGCGGCCGAATCCGCTTCCATCAACAGTCGCGAAAATACTTTTTCGCCGACATACACGTCGCCTTCCACCAGGAATACATTCTCGAAATCGAGCCGGCGATTTTTAACGTATTCTACGCACAGACTAAGCGTGTGAATATTGTTGGTCTTGTCCCATTCGCGGTTCTCGACCCGGTGAACGGTCATGCCCTCCAGTTCCGGCAGGGTTACCGATTCCTTCGCGAAGCCGACTCCCAAAATCAGCTGTTTTACGCCGGCTTCCTGAAGTTTCCTCGCTGCGCGGTGTAGCAGCGGGATACCGTCCGGGGTTGTGATCATGCATTTCGGAACCATATCCGTAAACGGACGCAAACGGCTGCCCCTGCCGGCCGCAAGAATGATCGCTGCGTTACTCATTTTTTTTCTACCCTCCTTCTTCTCTCGAAGCTCCACGGAACTCGTTCGGCATTCACGGCTTGCCCGTCCGCCACAGCGTGATTTCATGCATTTCCGGTAACACAAAATGGGCGAGCGCGCGAATCTCTCGTGGCGAGTAGCCCGCAAGAAGCAGATACGCCAAGACCAGTACCAGCAGGGCGCAGAAAAGTGCCCCGGGCGACGCCGCGCCGTTCAGCTGTGTCGCGAGCAACGGCAAACCCACAAGAGCAATCGCGGACGGCCAGTACGTCCTTGCAAAATGGAACCGGAACGGAGCCTTCAGGACTACTGCGACCAACGTGACCAGATGGCAGAGCGATTCGCAGATGCCCCACGTCAACACCACGCCCATCAGGTGATAGTGGCGCCACATCGGAAAGAACAGCGTCAGAAACAGGGCGATACGCGCCGCACGTCCGAGCGCGTTGAACTCCGGCTTACCGGCCGCGTTGAGAATGTTAGCCGTCACCCAGCCCACGGCCTGTATGACCGCAAACGGCGCCGCGACCCATAGCAGGCGTTCGAGTCCAAAATATTTTGAACCCAGCAGCAGCACAATCGGATGGGCGAAAAGAACGACCACCCCGGCCATGATCAGCGATGCCGGAACTACGATTCGTGTGCACGCCGCTGACAGCTCCTCGCAGGACCGCAGATCTCCCTGCGCCAGCGTATTCGTCAGCGAAGGCAGCAGGCTGTTCAGGAAAAATTGCACAATTTTCGAAATGGGCGCCAGCAGCGTCATAAGCGCGACGTATTCTCCCAGCAGCCTCAAGCCGCCGAAGTACAGCAGCAACACGTAGTCGAGCCGGCCGCTGAAAAAATTCAACACGCTGCTCCCCTGCAGGCTCAGCGTGTATCGCCAGAATCCTCGCGGGAGAAAAAACTCTATCCCTGACGACAGCGACTCCGGATTCAACTTCAGGAATCGCCTGATGGCTACGCAGGCGACGATCAAAATCAGAGCCAGGTACACACCCCAGATCACTCCGCTGTAGTGCTGTTCCAGAACTTCGCTCGCCGCGAAATACAACGTTACGTAGACCGCGAACGATCCGACCGTCACCATCCGGTCAAGCCCTTGCGACCACTTCATTTGCAACATTCCGTTCAGCGCCGCCAGTGAAGCCGAATACAAAATGTAAATCGGGGAAAGGTACAGCAGCACGACCCAGAAGAGCCCGGTGTGGCCCTTGCCGAAAATATATCGCAGTCCTTCGGGCCACAAACTTGCTGCCAGCATCCAGGGAATGAGCGCCGCGCAATTCACCACGAAGTACGACGCAAAGAATGAAACGCGCTTTTCCGCGCTCAGCTCCGGCACGAATTTGATCAGCACCGCATTTCCGCCTAGGAAAAGAAATCCGGCCACGCCAGCGATGTAGATTTGCAATAGCCCGAAGGTTCCGATGACTTCTGGAGAGATTCGCGCGAGCAGAATGGTGGTTCCAAAACTGAATGGAACCGACAGGGCGGAGAGCCAGAATGTCCACCGGATGCCCGAAACAATGGAGTCACGCGTCTCCGGCTTCGCGTGTACCAGAAGGCCGGCTTGGGAAGGGATGGAGTCCGCCATCTGCGTCTGCTTAACCAACTCCTGCCTGTAATGTTCTTCTTCGAGAAAGAGCGACGGTTAACAAAGTGCGCCAACCTTCAAACGTCCGCTTTAGAGGTTGCGTCAAAGTCCGCGGATACAGAACGGTCACATTTGTCAACGCGCCGTAACACAGGTGCGGCTCTAAACCTACAACGCCATACCGAAGTAGCAAGTCAGACTATGATGTAAATCTTCGTAGAGGCTTGTCCCGACGGTCGTCGGTTAAACAAAGGCAGGAACAGGCTGCGTCCGCGCATGCGGAAGAAATAGCGATGCTTCGGAGCGAGGAACTTGGGGAGAGCAAACTTCGCGGCAGCCGTAGAAGCCGCCGCGGGCTAATTGGTTAATTGAAATTGTATCGTGATGTGAAATTCCACAGCGACCGCCTGGCCATTGAGGTAAGTCGGTTCAAACCGCCACTGCTTAAGCGCCGCCAAGGCCGCCGGGATCAACAATTTCTGACCCGACACCACTTTCATTCCAATTACATTTCCTTGCTGGTCGATCGTCGAGTCAATGACGACGTCACCTTCAATGCGCGCAATTCTGGCGATGACCGGATAGGCGGGGTCGGGTGCATAAATCGCACGCGGGCGCTTGACATCGCCGCCAACGCGGATCGGAACGGCGGGCGCGGGGGCGGGTGGAAGGACCCCTTTGGGAATTCCAGAAAGAATTCCTCCCAAGACGCCGCCAACTTGTCCACCCGGTACGCCGCCGGGAACGCCGCCAATCACCACGCCTGCGTCGGCAGCCTGCGGGGTCTCTTTAATCATGGCAATCTTCTTGGGGATGATTTCCGGTGCGTAGAGCTTGCCATTGGAGATGAACGCCGGTTTTTCCGTTGACCGCAGGTGCGCCGCGGCAGGCGGAGCGGGCGGAGGCGGAGGCGGTGCGACGAGAAAGATAGAGGTCAGCTGGTTGAGGTTTAGGCTCTGAGTGAAGTAGAGGGGCAGGAGCAGGAAGACAGCTATCAATCCGCTGTGAATGATCAGAGACAGCGCATAATCCGCGGCGCGTTTTGGACGTCGCATGGCATTCGCTTCCAACAAAGCCCCGGCAAACACGCTCTCGCCTTTTGCGTCTTCGCCAATTCGTTGCTGTGCGACAGTCCTTTGGGACTGGAAGGATGGCTCTTGTCCAATTCGCGGCCGTGGAGGCGGTGAGCTGGCAGGCGCTTCAAGCGTGGGCGCTGGCATTTTCCTTACCTCCACCGAGATAAATGCAGTCCGGATGGATTTGTTTCAGCGACTGCGGCCCGCAAGGCGAAGCCGGGCGCGCCACTCGCATTCACTGCAATCTGCCCCCGAAAAACGCCTTGACCGGATTCCGCATACAAAGAATAGCTCTTGCGCCCGCGGATCTCCCGTGACCGCGGTCACCTATGGATGTGATTCTTAGTTCTTAGACCCGTGACCACAGCCTCGTTCGGGTGATGAAGATCACAGAACAAAAACGCAAAGCAACGAACAATTGGTTTGGAACTTTCGGGAGGCAATTATGAGCAAGGCGGAGGAAACAAAATCCAATGTTGCAGAGAAAATGAAATGGAAGATGGAAGAGCGGGAGCAGGCGCGCCGCGAGGACGAAAAGGATGAGTGGGAGAATGTGAACCAAAACATTCAAACCGGAACGCATGACGCGATGCACTCGGGCATCAACTGGGGCCCGTCCTATAGAATCCGGCGCAAGAAGGTTAAGGGAAATGAAGCTTCAAAGAGCCCACGAGACTGACGCGCCACGCAAAGCGCGGGCGAAGGCAGCGGACGACCGCCCGTTGATGTGGAGTGTTTTCGGCTTCATTCGCCCGGACAGCGATTCACCGGGAGGATTTTACAGAAATTTATGTTTCCACATTCGAGGAAGGAACCACTAAATGGCTGAAAAATTTGGCTGGGAGGCCTGGACTCGAACCAGGATAATCAGATCCAGAGTCTGATGTACTACCAATTGTACGACCTCCCAGCAGCAACCCTTACGTTCGAGATATTTTAACAGTATCCCGGCAGCGGGAAAAAGAGTTTGCGTTTGCGAAGCACCGGAAAAACTGAAAGTACCTGTCCTTTCGTACGGCACCGTAACAATAAAGTCCAGTACTATTGCGCTGTCCCGAGAGCAAGCTCGAAAATTGCATGATCGAAATTTTACATACGTATTGAGGATAAGCATCTATGCCCAGTACTTTTACCGAGCATTCCGTCTCCGGATCTGAAGTTCGCGACAAAAAATCTGCCCATTTGGAAGCGGAAGCCGTTGGGTTGGAAGTTCCGGTGCGAATTTACGGTTCGCAAGTGACTGCCGTAGTGCTTGACACCACCGAGCACGTTGAGCCGTTCGAAGAAGATGCTTTAACGATGATCGTATTTCCCCGCGGTGCGTTGGTGAAGCTGCAAGCGCGCGTTCGCGCGGGGCACGCCGCAGTGGTGACGAATCTCAAAACCAAGCGAACGGTGAATTGCCGCATCGTGCAGGTGAATCCGGCAAATGGATCGCATTACGTCAAACTTGAATTCACGGAGGCTGTGCACGACTTTTGGGGCCTGCCTTTTGTCTCGGAGCAACAACTGAGCGCAAATTCGGCTGTGCAGGAACAGCATAATGGCCGGAATTTCGAAACAGATTCCAATCCTGTTTTTGACGAAGGCGTTCTGGATCATCCCGCTGTGCCGCCGCGCATTGAAACGGCGAATCCGCCAGTCCCAGTCGCCGCGCCCAGGCCACCGGTGTCCATGCCCGTCAGGGATGAAAAGCCGGCGCCTGCAGCGAATTCAACAAGCTATGATTTCTCCGAGCGCACGAGCGACGACATCGTGCCCCTTGCAGCCGCTCCGGCGAAGTCCGGCGCAAACGCTGCGGAAGACATCGCGCCTCGGTTGCCTGCGATTGACCGTTCGGCGTCATCCAGCATCAAGGCCTCCCGCGACACCGCCGAGGCGGCGATTTTCGATTCACTTTCCACCGATGAAGACGTGTTCGGCCCCGAAAAACCCGGCTTTCAAACCGCACGCAAGAGCGAAAAACGCGAAAGCAAACCCGCGAAACCCGAGTTTCAGACCCAACTGCGTTCTCTTACGGATGCACTTGAACCCGCCCCCAAAACTCAACGCAAATCGTCCCGCAAAGGATTGGTCGCGGTGTTTGTTGCCATAATCCTCATTGCGGCTGGCGGCGGATGGTATCTGCTCCGGCATCGGCCGCAAAGCGCTTCCGTCGGCAGCATCGCGCCGATCGGCGATCTGCAGTCGCCCGCTCCCGATCGTTCTGCGGAGACAAACACCGCGCCGAGCAGCCCGCCTGCGGCGATTCAACCCCAGGCATCTCAAAGTTCCCATGGCGGCCAAAATTCTGCAGTGCCGGCACAGGATCAGACAACATCTTCAGGAATCACCATAACGCCAATCGAGAACAGTTCGGCTTCTTCCACGCCGGCGAGCACCAGTTCGTCTGACGCGTCTGTTCAAACCGGCAGCGGCGCTCCGGCGGCTGCTTTGCCAAATATCTATGCCGGGGACACGGCGCGCCCGATACTGCGAAAAGCGCCGAAGGTAAGCATTTCCGTGGCTCCTCCGCAGATCAGCACGGCCGCGCCAAACGGAATTTCCGTTCCGGCGAATGCGGCTTTAAGCGGATTAGTAGGCGCTACCGCAGGTTTGCCTGCACCGCCCAAGCCTGAGCCCGCGATGGTCAAAGGCGGAAGAATCGTCGCCCCCCGACTGATTCATTCTGTTCCCCTGGCATATCCCACAATTGCGATAAATTCTCACGTCGAAGGTGACGTTCAAGTGCAGGCGGTGATTGATGCAGCGGGCAAGGTGATTTCAGCGAAAGCAATCTCCGGGCCCGGGCTGCTGAGAAATGCGGCGGTGAATGCGGTTCGTCAATGGCGATATTCTCCGGCCACACTCGATGGCAAGCCGATCCAAATGCCTTATGTCGTCACCGTTCGTTTCCGGCTGAACCAATAGCACGCGGCAGAACCTCACTCCGCCGGGACAAGCCTTTTGTTGCGGATGTAATACTCGGAACCGCGCCATTCGATGCGGCGTTTGAAGAAGCTCGTCACCCAGACCGCGAAGGCAAACGCGTCACGCACCGGAATGAGATACATTTTGCGGCGAAGGATGGGGTCCTGAACGCCCCAAACGCCGACCGTCCAGGCCATCATCCCCCTCAAAACGATATATCCGCCGAAGTAAAGCGCAGCCACAACCCACGAAGGGGCAATGGCCCCAGCAAGAACAGACCATGGCAATCCTTGAGTGAAAATCAGCGACAGGTGGCCCCAGGGCTGAGAATGCTTCATCGTTAAAGTCCAGCGAACCTGATGGCGAAAGCATTGTCCAAGCGTCTGCGACGGAAAAACTGTGAATACCGGGAAGGTGGTGACTTCGACGCGATAGCCCAGCGCGGCGACGCGATGGCCCAATTCGTAGTCATCGGAGAAATGGTCCACCAGCGCTTCGAAGCCGCCGATTTCCGCAAGTCGCTGCTTGGTCACGGCCATGGTTGCGCCGAGGGTGAAGTCTATGCCTCCCAATTGCCAGGCTGCCAATACTCCGGCGTCAAAATCGGACGTGTTTCCGAGTGCTTCCATTTCGGAAACCAGGCTGCCGTCTGTAATGCCGCGATAAAGGCACGTGACTGCGCCGACTTTGGGATCTGCAAATGGGGCCGCGACCGCGTACAAATATCCGGGAGCCACGCGGATATCGCTGTCGCTAATCACCAGAAGGTCGTGCCTCGCTTCGCGCACCATGCGGCAGAGCTTGTTGACCTTGTCTCCGGTGCCGAGTTGTTCAGCCCCGATGAGCAACCGGATGCGGCAGTCCGGGAAATCCTGAATGAGCTTTTCAATGAGCGGGACGGCGGGATCGGAGTCTTCCGTCACTCCAAAAATGATCTCGAATTCCGGATACTCCTGGCGACAAAAACTGGCATAGTTCTCGTACGCTTCACGGTCCAAACCGCGCACCGGTTTCAGAACGCTAATCGGCGGCGCATACGTCTTCGCCACAACGGGTCGATTCTTGAAGAAACGGCGCGCCGCGACGATTGCCAGAAGGTAGTACCCAAACGGACCCAGCGCGAGAGCCAAGAGCGCCCAGCGAAGAAGTTCATGCCACATGGCCAGTCTTCAATCTTCTCGATTTCCTCTCAATCCTAGAATAGCGAAGAATCTGAGGGACGGAAACTCACTTCATCAGGCGCATTCACCCGATGCAGACCAGCAGCACACCCAGACAGACCAGCGCAACGCCCACCCAGCGGCGCGCTTCAATCTTTTCACCAAGCAGAAACTTGCCGCCAAACGCGCCGAAAACGTAGCTCAAAGCGGTCACCGGCACCACCAAAGTCACATTGGCCCACGAAAGCACCATGAGCAGCGAAAAAAACGATATGGTCATCAGCGCCAGGCCCAGCCACATCCAGCCGATACGAAATGCCCGCCCAATGACGCGCAGCAGGTGATGGGGATAGAACGTCTTCACCTCACCAATCTGCTTCATGGTGCGGGTCACGAAGAGCTCGCCCCCTGTGCCCGCAAGGATAACCACGGCCAGCGAAACGGCGTCCCGCGCGATCATCCTTCCTCCGTTGTGCGCGGGGGTGTCCCGCCGACGAGCAGAACCCCGAGGCAAATTACCAGCACTCCAACCCAGCGCATGCGCGGAATGGCCTCCCCCAGCAGCAAATACCCCAGCACGGCCACGAACAAATAGCCGGTCGCAGACGCAGGTTGCACGTAGGTGTAATCCGCCCACGAAAGCACCAGCAAATAAGCCACAAAGAACAGCGCCAGCGAGGTTATACCCAGCCAGATGGGGCCGGACTGAAAAGTCCTTTCAAACGCGGCCAGCAGCGCAGCGGGATGCCAGTTGGAGATCGCCCCAACCTGTTCCATGCCTTTGCGCAGCAGGACATCTCCGAGAGGGCCGAACACGACCATCAGCGCGATGAGCAAAATGGTCTTTGCGTGCAAGCGGTGCCGAAACTTCATACGTTTATGCGCCTTGTGTTTCCGTGGGGAATTCCGCGCCCGTGGGTCTTGGAATGCTGCTTACGCCAACGGAAGGCGGTTGATTCTTTGCAGCGGATTTGCCGTTCCGGGCGTATCTCCATCGCTCGCCGCGCAGCTTGAGAAACGAAACGGCTTCGTGATACAGCCTCTTGCGCTCATGCGCATCCCAGAGCGCCTCGCGGACAATGCGCCATGCCACCCGCGGACGGAAATAGTACGAATCGTAGAAACGGTTGACTGCTTCCATCATCTCTTCGCGACCGAGGCCCGGATATTCAAGATGCGGCAGTTGGTGACCGCCGGAATCCGCAAGCGCCTCGGTGGCCAGAAACCCGTTCGCGTCTGCAAAATTGTGAAGTTCCGTTCCCGGATAAGCATGCGCGATGGAAACCTGAATCGTCTCGCAATCCAGCTCGCGCGCGAAATCCATGGTGCGCTGAATGGTCTCCTTGGTCTCGCCCGGCAACCCGATAATGAAATCGCCGTGAATGCGAATGCCGACTTTCTTGCAATTGGCGGCGAACGTCCGCGCCATTTCCACCGTGGCGCCTTTCTTTATGTTTTTCAGAATTTGCGGATCTCCGGATTCAAAACCAACAATGAACAGGCGCGCGCCCGCATCCGCCATAGCCTTGAGCGTTTCATAATCGCTGTGAACCCGCGCGGTGCACGACCAGCGGAATCCCACCGGCTTGAAGCGTTTGCACAGCTCCAGAACGCGATCTTTGCGAATGTTGAACGTGTCGTCATCGAAGAAAAACTCCTTCGCCTGCGGGAACATCTTGTGCGCCTGTTCAAATTCCCGCGCTACGCTATCCACCGAACGCACGCGCCAGGTGTGGCCGGAAAGCGTCTGCGGCCAGAGGCAAAATGTGCATTGCGCGGGGCAGCCTCGCGAAGTGTAAAACGACACAAAAGGATGCAGCAGAAAGGGAACATTGTAGCGTTCGATAGTGAGATCGCGTTTGTAAACTTCGGTGGCAAACGGCAGTTCGTCCAATTCCGCAGTATGCAGCGGCGGACGCGTGGGATTGTGCACCACTTTCCCGTCTTTCACGTAGCTGGCATTGGCGATCTCTTCAAGCGGCTTGCCGCCGGCGTAATCCGTCACCGCATAATCGAATTCCCCGCGCACCACAAAATCAATATCCGAGCTCGCCAGCAGACTTTCCGCCGGCTTGACCTGCACATGCGGTCCGACAAAAGCAATCTTGATGCCCGGTTTAGCCTCTTTCAGGGCCCGGGCGAGCTTCAAATCGCTCTGAAAACCAACCGTGGACGTAAAAACCACGACAAATTCATAGTCGCGTGCAATGTCGATGGTCTGCTGGGGTGTAATTTTGTGCGGCGGTGCATCGAGCAGGCGGCTTCCGGGCAACATTCCGGCCGGATAGGTGAGCCATACCGGATACCAATACGATTCGATTTCGCGCGTCGCCGGCCAGCGGGAGCTTGCACCCCCGTCGAAATTTTCAAAGCTAGGGGGATTCAGCAAAAGGGTTTTCATCACCGACGGCATTCAACATCCTCCTCAGTAGGATGACCGTATTGGTTCTTGCATATTCTTTGATTCTACTTGAATTCTCATTCCGCTAATACAAAACCTTTCCGATTGTTACCGGTGGAACAATTGGCTGAGCTGGCCGGTGGCCCTGAGCAAATTCATCTGCGCGCGCTCGCGAGCTAGATTGGCATCGAGAAATTGCAGCCACTTCTGATTCTCCAGCACGTGTGCCTGCTCCAACTGGCCCAGTGTCGCGTGCCCCTGGTCAAATTGCGCCTGAATCTCGTCCATGCTTTCCTGCGCCAGTTGCAAATCCAGCTTCGCCACCGTATTGGCCGCGTCAGCCTCTTTCAAGGCCTGCACCTGCTGTTGCGCGTTCTCCCGCACCGATCTTTTGGTCTGAGCCAGGTCGAGCGTGGCTTCCTCCAAATTGCTCTTTGCCAACGCCACGTTTGCCGAGGTTTTGGCCGCGAAAATCGGAATCGTCACCTGAATTCCAGCGGTGACATTATTACGCTGAAAATGCGAAAAAAACTCCTGATAATTGTTGATCTTGCTCAGAACGCTGTATTCCCCGATCAGGCTCACCGTGGGCCAGTACGCGCCTTTTGCTCCTCGCAGCAGTTCCGCTCGCGCACGCCGGTAGTTTTCAGCCTCGCGAATGGTGGCGCTATGATCCAACGTTTCCGCCACTACGTTGGATGCATCAAACGAGAAATCGGAAGCCGGCAGTGGCTCGGCGGAAACCCGTAAAGGCCGACTTGCCGGTATCCCCGTCATATCGTGAAGCTCCTCGGAAAGCTTCTGTTCGCGCCCCTGGTAGCTCACCAGTTGTTCCGCAATTTTTGCCGCTTGAAGTTCGTCCTGGGTCACCACAACAGGCAGCTCCAATCCCGCCGACTCCCGCTGCTGATCCAATTGCACGATCCTTTCGGCGCTGTCGCTGGCGCTTTTGAGCAGTTCGAGAGAGCGCTCTACGTCCGCCAATTCCAGATAAGAGCTCGCCGCTTGCATGATCACCATTTCCCGCGTCTTTTCATATTCGAGCTGCTGGTTTTTCGCAAATTCCTGGTCGGCATGCACCTCATTGCTCTTCAGCGGATCAAAGACCTCCTGCTGGTACGACATTTCGAAAACGGAGGGTGCTGCGCCGCTCGGCGTCTCCGGAAATCCATTGGTATAGGCTGCGCCCGAACCCGTGTACAAATTCGGGCGGAAATCCGCCCGCGCCAGCCCGGTGGTGTTTTTCGCCACCAGAAATCGTACATGCGCCAGCGCCAATTGCGGACTGTGCTCGAGCGCAAGGTCCACAACCTGCTGCAGCGTCAGCGTGCCCGGCGCCGTAGCAGCTGTCGCCGGAGGCGGCGCCGCCGGAGTTGTTGCGTTCTGAGGAGTTTGCTGCGCTACCGCTGCCGTGGCAAACATCGCAAGAATGAATCCAACCCATCCGCACGCGATTTTCGTCTTCATCTCCGTTCCTATTCATAGTGAAGTGACTCGACGGGCTGAAGTCGAGCTGCTTTGCTCGCGGGAAGATAACCGAACAACACGCCCGTCGCACAAGAGACCACAAATGCCAGAACCACCGAGGGCCACGAAACCGGAATCACAAGGCCCTGCGGCACCGGAAAAAGCCGAATAATGGCCGTCACAGCAAACGGTATAGCCACCGCCACGGCGATGCCGACCACCGCTCCCACTCCGCTGATAATCCCAGCCTCCGCGAGAAATTGATACAGAATTTCTTCGCGGCGCGCACCCACTGCTTTGCGAATGCCGATTTCACGCGTCCGTTCGGTCACACTTACCAGCATGATGTTCATAATTCCGATTCCACTGATGACCAGCGCGATTCCGGCGATCAGCAAGAGCACGATGGTCAGAGCCAGTGAAATGCGCCGCGCGGTATCCAGAATCGAAGAAAGATTTTGCACGCTGTAATCAGCCCCGGGCCGGTGTCGCGATTGCAAAATCTCGCGCACTTCGCGCGTGACGAGCGGAACATCCTGGGGGCTATCCGCCTGCGCGTAGAACGTCTTGATGTAATTTTCGCCCGTGTAGTATTGGATCAGCGGAAACGGAACCAGTACGGAGTCGGTCGTGATTTCCGTCTGGTCGAAGGTCTGCACCCGCTCCTGAAAGACCCCGATGACGGAGAACTCCAAATCCCCCACGTGAATGTCGCGCCCCACCGGATTGTCATAGGGGAAGGCCTCCTTCGCGAGATGTTCCGTAAGCAAGCAAACTTTGCTGCTGGAGAGAAAGTCCGCGTCGTCAAAGTACCGGCCCTGGACAATCACCAGATTCCGAATCTGCTGAAAGCCTTTGGTCACGCCAACCAGACTCACAGGCTTTGTGGCGTTGCTGGTGGAGATGGTCATCGAAATATCATGCGTGCCGGCAACCTGCACAACCTGAGGGATTCCGCGTCGAATCGCCTCCAAATCGTTCATGGAGATCTGATCTCCGAGAGGGACACTTTGCCCTACATTTGTGCTCACCAGCGAAGCGTAAACAATGTTCGAGCCCACCGCCTCAATCTGAGCGATGATGAACCGCTTTCCGGCAAGAGCCACCGTAACCACCAGCACAATACAGGCGCTGCCGATGACCACACCCAGCATGGTCAGGACCGCTCGCAACTTGTTGGCGCGGAGAGAGTCCATCGCCAGGTTCCAAATCTCCGCCCAGACCATTTTTTCGGAATGCTTTTCGAATGCCGCCACTATAGCTCCACTCCAGCTCGTTTTGCAGGACCTCGATGGATCTTGACCGCGCCGTCGCTCCCCTTTACGATGCTGCTGGCGGCTCTCGCGCGCAATCTTGATCTGCGCCACGCGCCGTCTTTGAGGTGCCGGCTCGCTAATGTGCGTCGAAAAAGGCTTCGGCCATGATTGAAGGCAAGCGCATCGCCGTGGTCCTTCCGGCATATAACGCGGAAAAAACGCTCGAAGCCACCGTTCGCGAAATTTCTCCGGTTGTCGACGTCAAAATCCTCGTGGACGATTCCAGCACCGATGGAACCGCGCAGCTCGCTCAAAAAATGGGTTTGCACGTGTTTGTTCACGACCGCAATTACGGCTACGGTCGCAACCAACAAACCTGTTATCGCGAAGCGCTCGCTTCCGGCGCGGACATTGTCGTGATGCTTCATCCCGACTATCAATATAATCCCGCGCTGGTTCCTTCGCTGGCCGGCATGGTCGCCTGCGGCAGTTGCGACGTCGCTCTGGGCTCGCGCATTCTCGGCGGCGGAGCGCTGCGCGGCGGCATGCCTCTCTACAAATATATTTCGAATCGCTTTCTCACGGCGTTTGAAAACTTTCTCCTTGGGGCCAAGCTTTCCGAATACCACACCGGCTATCGCGCCTTCAGCCGCGAGGTCCTGTTGACCCTGCCTCTGCTCGAAAACTCCGACGACTTTATATTCGATAATGAGATGCTGGCGCAGGCCATTTTTTTTGGCTTCCGTGTCGGCGAGCTTTCTTGTCCGGCTCGATATTTTGAAGAAGCTTCCTCGATCAATTTTCGTCGCAGCCTGCACTACGGCTTCGGCGTGCTCGCAACCTCACTCAAGTTCTTCCTGCAGAAGCGCGGCTTGATGCATTTTCGCATCTTCAAAAAGACCGGCCGCAAGCTCGACCTCAATTACTATTCCCTTGGTGTTCGCGAAGCCGCCGGCTCACGTGGATAAGACTCTCCAGGATCCCCATCCCGCTGCTTCCGCCGTAACTCGAGCGAAGGTTCCGGCGATTCCTGCCCGGCCCGCGCAAACCAAAGCGAAACACTACGCGATTCTGCTGGCCATCACCTTCGCGGCCCTTGTCATTCACGGCTACCATCCATTCGCCGAGGATGCGGAAATCTACATACCGGGAATCGTCACCATTCTGCATCCTTCCTATTATCCTTTTGGACGAGAATTTTTCGAGACCCACGCGCATCTTACACTATTCCCGAACCTCATCGCCCTGAGCATCAGAGTCACCCGCCTGCCTCTCGATTGGGCGCTTTTCCTGTGGCACTTTGCCACGCTCTTCTTGTTTTTGCTCGCCTGCTGGCGCATTGCCGCTAAGTGCTTCCCCGCTCCACAGAGCCGCTGGGCCGCCGTGGCTTTGGTTGCCGCCCTGCTCACCCTGCCGGTGGCGGGAACCGCGCTCTACATCTTTGACCAGTATCTTAATCCTCGCTCGTTTTCCATTTTCTCCGTTCTTTTCGCCATCGATGCCGCCATCGACAAAAAATACCTGCGGACCCTGCTCTGGCTTGCTTTCACCGCGGTGATTCATCCATTGATGACCGTCTTCGGCGTCGCCTTCATCATTCTCATGCTGATTTTCAAGAAGTATCAGGCGGCTTCCTCCCCGCCGCTTGCCGCTGCTGCAGCCCTGTTTCCCATCCTTTCCTTCAGATCTCCTTCCGCCATCTATTGGAACTGCTTGCAGCAGCACCGCTATTACTTCCTCTTTCGCTGGCACTGGTATGAATGGCTGGGAGCCGTCGCGCCGCTGGTTTTCCTTTGGTGGTTCGCGCGCACGGCTCGTCGCGAAAATCGCGGCGCATTTGAATTGCTCTCTGCTGTCACGGCCGTCTTCGGACTGATATTTTTTGTCGCAGCGGTCATCATCGGCATTCCACGGAGCCTGGAGCTTCTCGAGGTCTACCAGCCTTTGCGCAGTCTGCAGCTTGTCTATGTATTTCTTCTTCTATTTGCCGGCGGCTTGCTCGGCGAGCATCTCTTGAAACGCCGCCCCCTGCGCTGGGCCGCTCTGTTTCTTCCGATTTGCGCCGGAATGCTCTACGCACAACTGCAGCTTTTCCCCGGAAATCGCCACGTCGAATGGCCCGGCGCCGACAGCGGGAACCCGTGGCTTCAGTCCTTCGCCTGGATTCGCAAGAACACCCCCACTAATGCGATTTTCGCCCTTGACCCTCATTTTATGAATTTGCCGGGCGAAGATCATCAAGGCTTTCGCGCCGCAGCGGAACGCAGCCGGCTTGCGGACGCGACCAAGGACTGGAGCGCCGCCGTTCTTTATCCCTGGCTTCCCTTTGCCGACCACGTCTTTGCTCAAACACAGGCCCTTCGCGGATGGCGCCACTTTGGCCAAGCTGATTTCCGTCGCCTCAACAAGGAATATGGAGTGAGCTGGGTTGTCCTACAGCAATCCATGCATTTTTCGCCCGGTCCCTGCCCCTACCAGAACAGCTCCGTAAGGGTTTGCCGCATCGAATAAGCGCGAAAAAAATTCAATATACTTGCAGGCTGACATGGCTTATAGTGCGCTCCAGCGACACGATCAAAAAAACTCACCCAATATTTTGGTGCGGCCCCGAGTCGGCAGTTTACGAAAGGCGTTTATTTCATGCTGAGAACTACCACTGCGACTCGACTATTCCCTTTTGACCGCTGGAATGCGCAGCTTCCCGAGCTGGCCCCGCGATATCAATCCGCGCAGCCTTTCCCCCACATTCACCTGGAAAACTTTCTCGATCTCGCCACAGCAGAGTCTCTCGCCGGCGAATTTCCTCAGCCCTCCAGCGACGCCTGGATCCAGTACAAGCACTTCAATGAAAATAAGGCCGGCCTCACCAAACGCGAGCTGTTTCCTAAAAATCTCGGCAGAGTTGTGGACGAGCTGAACTCGCCGGAATTCCTGGTATGGCTTTCAGCGCTCACCGGGATTCAGAATCTCGTCGCCGATCCCACTTTGGAAGGAGGCGGACTGCATCAGTCCGGCCGTGGCGGCTTTCTGAATCTTCACGCCGATTTCACCATGCACCATCACCATCGCGATTGGCGCCGCCGCATCAATTTGATTTTGTATTTGAATCCCGCCTGGCGCGAAGAATGGGGCGGCGCCATCGAACTCTGGGATTCAGAGATGAAGCGTTGCTGTGCCAGCGTTCCGCCTTTTCTCAATCATGCGCTGATTTTCAGCACCACCGACAATTCCTACCACGGTTTTCCGGAGAAACTGCGCTGCCCCGAAGGCATGTCCCGCAAGAGTCTCGCGTTGTATTACTACACCCGTGAGCAGGATTCTCACTTCACCGGCCACTCGACTGACTATCACGCGCGGCCGACGGATAGCAGAGCCAAAGCCACGCTCATCTGGCTCGACAAACAGGCGGTTCGTCTCTATTCAAAAGCCAAAGAGCGCTTCGGCGTCAGCGATCAGACCGCCAGCAAAATACTCGGATTTCTTTCGCGCAAAAAATAGCAGCGCCGGCGCTGAAATGCGCTCAGTGGCGCGCAAGCTCATCCAATTGACGCAGATAACGCTTGACGGCGTCCTGCCACGGCGGCAGAAGTTTCAACCCTTCGCGCTCCATCCGCGCATTTCGCAGTTGTGAATTTTTGGGGCGCCGCGCCGGCCGCCTGGCCTCCTCGCTCGAAATGGGAATCACCGGCACGCCGCCGCATCCCGCCTGATGAAGGATTTCTTCGGTGAACTCCACGCGCGAAGTGAATCCCTGATTCGTCAAATGATAAATTCCATACGCTCCGCGGCGCAGGATTTCGCCGATTCCCTGCGCCGCATCGAACGTGTAGGTCGGCGCGAGCCGCTGCTCCTGCACAATTCTCAGCGGCTGCTTTTTTCGTCCCAGCTCCACCACCAGCGACACAAAATTTTTCCGGTACGGCCCAAAAACGCCGCAAATCCGCACAATCCATGAACGCGCCGATTCCCTTCGCACCTGCCGCTCGCCCTCGAGTTTGCTTTGTCCGTAAACGCTTATCGGTCGCGGTTCGTCTTCCTCCACGTATGGCTCCGTTTTTTCGCCGTCGAACACATAATCGGTGCTGATGTGCATCAACGCCATGTCCATTTCTGCGCACACGCGCGCCAGAATCGCCGGCCCTTGCGCATTCACTCGAAATGCCGCCTCCGGTTGCGTTTCGCAAGCATCCACGTCAGTGAAGGCCGCTGCGTTCACCACAACATCCGGTTTCGCGCTGCGCAAAACGTTTCGCACGGCCGACTCATCGGCAATATCCATTTCCGCGTGGCTTGCGCCCGCAATCTCATGCTGCGGCGAAAGCACTTCCGCCACCGCGCGGGCCAGCATTCCATTTTTCCCCGTCAGGAAGATTTTCAAGGCAGGTCTAAAGCTGCGCCAGGGTTGCGCGGCGCTGCACGTAGAATTTTTCGTAGTAGTCCTGATATTCGCCGCTGGTCGCCTGGCGCATCCACTCCCCGTGCGTGCGATACCACTCCACCGTGTGTTGCAGGCCCGTTTCGAACGCAACCTGCGGCGCCCACCCCAGCTCCGTGCGAATTTTCGAATCGTCGAGCGCATACCGCCGGTCGTGGCCCGGCCGATCCTCGACAAACTCAATCAGTCCCTCCGGCGCCGCCAGCAGCTCCAGCAGCTTGCGCACAATCCCGATATTCGGCACCGGACGCCCCGAGCCGATATTGTAAATTTCCCCGACGCGCCCTTTTTCCAGCACCGCATCCAGCGCCCGGCAATGGTCTTCGACGAAAATCCAATCCCGCTCGTTCAGCCCGTCGCCATAGACCGGCAGCTTTTTCCCTGCAAGCGCGTTTGCAATCATCAGCGGGATCAATTTCTCAGGAAACTGATACGGCCCGTAATTGTTGGTGCAGCGCGTGATGACGGCCGGAAATTTGTGCGTTTGCACGTAGCTGCGCACCATCAAATCGGACGCCGCCTTGCTCGCCGCGTACGGACTGTTCGGCGCCAGCGCGGACTTCTCCGTGGCCGCTTCCTTCGGGCCCATGCTGCCGTAAACCTCATCTGTGCTCACATGCACGAATCGCCGAATTTTGCGCTTCCGCGCCGCTTCCAGCAGCACCCACGTGCCTTCCACGTTGGTGCGAATGAATTCCCGCGCGCCGGCAATGCTGCGATCCACGTGGCTTTCCGCGGCAAAATGCACCATCGCATCGCATCCTTCCGCAAGCGCTCCCTCGACCGCCTCGGCGTCGCAAATGTCGCCGCGCACAAAGCGGTAGTTCTCCCGCCCTTCCATGTCCGCGAGATTCTGCAGATTCCCGGCGTACGTCAATTTGTCAAAATTGGTGATTTCCGCCCCGGCATGCGCACGCAGATAGTAGCGAATGAAATTCGATCCGATGAATCCCGCGCCGCCCGTCACCAGCAGTTTCATCAGCCGCTCATCCGTCAGCGCAGTTGGATGTCCCAGTTATAGGGAATCTTCGGATCATTGTACGGAGCGCGGAATTCGTCCGGCCGGTCATGGCGGTAGACCTCGGTGATGCAATTAATCACAATCGCCTCCGTCTCACCGATGCATTTGAATCCGTGATACACCAGATTCGGAATCTGCACCAGAATGGTGTGGTGCTCGCCCTGAAAAAACTCGTTCACTTCGCCGTGTGTCGGCGAATTTTCCCGCGCGTCATACAACACCAGCTTGATCATGCCGCGCACCGTGCAAAAATTGTCGATCTGACGCTGGTGATAATGCCAGCCCTTCACCACTCCGGGATACGCCGTGGTCATGTACACCTGTCCGAACTTGATGAATTCCTTGTCATCGCTGCGCAGAATTTCCATCAGCCGGCCGCGCTCGTCCGGAATCATCTTGAGCTCTTTGACGCGCACGCCGTCAATCATGGCCCCTCGCCCGGGCAATTCCGTCACCGGCGGCCCGTTTCCCGCCGATTTTATTCGCGCCGCCCTTCGCGACCAGATGATTCGCCAGCAGCAGCGAGTCAAACGTTCCCGCATCGGTCCACCATCCGTCCAGCACGCTGTAATCCATCAGACCTTCCGCCAAATATTGATTGTTCAAATCCGTGATCTCCAGCTCGCCGCGCCCCGAAGGTTTAAGCGTGCGTATCTTGTCGAACACCGTCGCGTCGTATAAGTAAAATCCGGTGACCGCGTAGTTCGATTTCGGATGCTCCGGCTTCTCTTCAATCCGCGCAATACGTCCCGATTCAAATACCGGCACGCCGAACCGCTGCGGATTCGGCACTTCCTTCAAAAAAATGTGCGCGCCGCGACCCGCCTTCCGGAACTTTTCGCAGCCCTCGATAATATTCGTCTCGATGATGTTGTCGCCCAGCACCACGCAAATCGGCTGTCCATCCGCGAAATGCTCGGCCAGCCGCAGCGCATCCGCGATGCCGCCTTCGCCCTCCTGGTAGGCATAGGAGAGATGCTGCAAGCCAAAATCCTTCCCGTTTCTGAGCAGCCGCAAAAAGTCCCCCGCACTGTGACCGCCGGTCACCAGCAAAATATCCGTTATCCCCGCGTCTACCAGCGTTTGTATCGGGTAAAACACCATCGGCCGGTCATACACCGGAAGCAAATGCTTGTTGGTTACGCGCGTCAGCGGAAACAGCCGCGAACCCGTCCCTCCCGCCAGCACTACCCCCTTGAGCCTCATGGCCTCTCCGGAACTTTTGATGCTGGGCGAACTAGTGGAGCGATTTTTCAATGCGCGTCAGCGCCTTCTTCGCCTCGTGATTCGTGGAATCCAGGCTCAGCGCATCGCGGTACTGCTCGGCAGCCGCCATATTGTTTCCCTGCTTCTCATAAAGCTGCCCGAGCCAATACCGCGCCATCGAATGCGACGGCCAATCGCTTCGCTCCGGCGCACTGGCAATATAGGACTTCAGGTTCTCTTCGGCCAGCGTAAAGTTTGTTCCCGTCAAAATGTGCGCCACGCCGCTGTAGAACGGCAGCCGCGGATCCTTGGGATCCACCCTCCTTGCGTCATGCACCAGATCGGTCAATTCGACTCCGTTGCCGAGCCGCCCGTAATAATTCGCGATCTCCAGATATTCACCCACCGTCGCCGGCTTCATCGAAAGCGCCGCCGTGTACTCTTGCACCGCAAGATCCGGATTGCCGGTGTCCTTTTCGTATTCCGCCTTCGCAAGATGCCCTTCGACTGGATTGATTTTCGCAATGGCGTTGGCCTGCGCTAGGGCTCCTGCTTTGCTTCCGCCCACAATCCAGGGAGCGTCCAGCAAATATTCTTCCAGGTCCCGCCGCGCCATGATGTTTGACGGATCCGCGCTCACCGCCGCTTGAAATTCCTTCTTCACCTTGCGCGCCAGCAAAAAACTGCGCTGCTGGTACGCAACCTGGCCAATCGCGCGCCCGAGCCAGTCATGGTTGACCGACGAGTTGGGAGCCAGTCGCGTCGCCGTCTGCAGTTCGTTCACCGCATCCTGATAATCCCGCACCTCATAATAGCAACGTCCCAGCCAGTAATGCTGCGCCGCATTGCTGGGATCCTGCGAAACCAGCGCCCGCAGGATATTAATCGCCGCGCTGTAATTCCCCGACTCGAACTGCTGCTGCACGTCCGCCAAACCGTCCGCCCGCACGTTTCCGCTCGCGAGGCAAAGCAAACCGATCAAAAGAAAAGACGGGCCCCAGCACTTCATTCTCCTCTGGCCTCCACCGGATTAACAATCATGCCGTTGCGCAGAGTAATCTGCCCGGAAAGCGCCACGCGCTCTCCCTCTTTCAACCCCGACGTAATCTCAAAAACCGTCGGATTCGCAATTCCCAGATGCACATCTCTCCGGCGGAGAGTGCTGTCGCTCAGCACAAAAACAAAATGCTCTTCGCCTCTCGTATGCACCGCTCCGCGCGGCACAACCAGCACGTCTTTTTTGTCGCTCCAGCGGATCTTGACGTCTACGCTCAAATTCGGAATCAGCTTCATGTTCGTGTTCTGCACGGAACACAAAACCTCACCGACGTTTCGCACGTTGTATTTGGTCACTTCTTTAGGCACAACCTCCGTTTTTCCCGTCCACACGTATCCGGGCAGCCCGTCCCAGGTGATGAACACGTCTTCGCCGGTGGCCAGCACTCCCAAATCCGGCTCGTCCACAAACGCCCGGACTCTCACATCGTGCAGATTCGCGATGTACGCCAGCGGCGCGCCCACGTCAACGTACTTCCCGTCGTAAACCGGCAGTGAATACAGTGTGCCATCAATCGGCGAGACCACTGTCGCGGATTTCACCTCGTTTTCGTAAGTGGCAATCTCCGACCGGGCCTGCTGCTCGGCCAGCAACGCCTGCTGCGCATTCAACCGCGCCTGGGAAGCCATCGCCGTTTTCTGCTCTTCCAGCGATTTCACGCTCGCCTGCGCCACGGCGATTTGAATCTTGTTCTGCTCCAAATCGGCCTCCGTGGCTGCCTTTTCCTTCACCAGTTGCTCCAGGGTTTTTCGATTATTTTCGAGGTTCGCCAGATTGATTTTCGCCTGCTGCAAGCTGCCCTCTATTTTCGCCACCTCGCCGGGAGGCCCGCCCGCCCCGGCGTTTCGCAGCGCCTCTTCGGCCGCCAGTAAATCGGCTCTCGCTTTGGTCAATTGCAATCGTGGCGCATCCGCATTCAAAACTAGAATCACCTGCCCGCGGTGCACATTCTGTCCGGCCGTGACATCCACGCGCTCGACCGTCGTGAAATATTTCGCAAACGCCACGAACGGCGCGACCGGTTCCACCTTCCCGTTGCTGGTGATCGAAGCGGAAAGATCGGCGCGCTTGACGGTCACAATTTGAACTTCAGGAGCCTGATCACGGTTCGCAAGAATCAGCACCACCGCAACCAGCACTACGGCCCCGGCAATCCATGCAACCCATCGCTTTTTTGGCGGCACAGAGCCCGCCCGTTCGGCTGGCAAAAATATCCCCCAGGCAAAATTCACCGAATTGTAGCAGAGCCTTTTACTCCTTGCCTACGCCACTTGGTTGCGCGCCACCGTAAAGCGTCACTATTCAAGATGCTACACTTGCAGGCACAGGATGCCAGTCGTCTTCGTCATCGCCGAAGAATGGATGCTGCGCGCCGGCATTCGCGCTGAACTCCGCGAACGCGGAATCCAGGCCCTCGGAATGGAAAACGCCGATGAAGTCGGCCGCGCTCTTGCCTCCAGTGAGGTCCCCGCCGCTGTCGTGCTCGATCAAAACGCATCGGCCGCATCAGACCCCGCCGTCCTGCAACTCACCCGCCGCGTTCCCACCGTCCTCATCGCCTCGCGAACTCTTCCCTCGGAGCGAGCCGCCACCAGAGTCCTTCTCCGTCCGGTGCAAATCAAAGATGTGGTCGCCGCCGTCACCGATCTGCTAAGAAATTCCTGACCAATCATGCGGCTTACAGCCTCGCGTTTATAACTCGCCGCAAATCCGGCGATTTTCGTTCTTTCGCCCTTCTCCGGTGTAACATCTACGGCTGCCATTCGTATTAAACACACAGGCAGAGACGGAACCGGCACAACGCCCCGGAAAAGGCCATTTCACTGCGCTCGTATGCGGGAGCGAAGGTGATTGACGCGCGCGAACTGAGCAAAGTGTTCACCGACAAAAAGCGCGGCGACGTCCGCGCCGTCGATTGCCTGAGCTTCACCTCCGCCCCCGGCCAAATCTACGGCCTTCTCGGCGCAAACGGCGCCGGAAAGACGACCACCCTCCGCATCCTGGCAACCATTCTTGCGCCAACTTCCGGAACCGCCACGGTCGCCGGATACGATATCGTCCGCGAACCCCAGAAAGTTCGCGCCAGCATCGGCTTCCTTTCCACCGCAACAGCCCTCTACGACCGCTTGACGCCTTGGGAAACGGTCGAGTATTTTGGCCGCCTCTACGGCATGGATCCCGAAAACATCCGCCGCCGCGCCGATGAGCTTTTTACTGCGCTCGATATGCAGGAATTTCGCGACCGCCGCTGCGCCAAACTTTCCACCGGAATGAAGCAAAAGGTCTCCATCGCGCGCACCCTCATTCACAATCCTTCGGTGATGATTTTCGACGAGCCCACCAACGGCCTGGACGTGATGACCGCTCGCTCCATCACTGACTTCATCCGCCAGTGCCGCGATCGCGGCAAAACCGTCATTTTCTCCACTCACGTTATGAGCGAAGTCGAAAAGCTCTGCGACCGCATCGGCATCATTCACAATGGCCGCCTTTGTGCCGAAGGAACGCTCGACGAAATGCGCGACCGCTACCGGAAGGAAAGCCTCGAGGAGATTTTTGTGGAAGTTTCCGGAGACGCCCGGTGAGCCTGCGCAACTCCACGATTGTCTATCGCAAAGAGCTGCGCGATATGCTGCGCGACAAACGCACCATTCGCTCCATGATTATCATGCCCCTTGTGGCCTTCCCGCTGCTGTTTCTGATTATCGGTTACGTAACTGCCGAATTTTCCGGCGAGGCCAAGACCGAAATTGCTCCGGTGATGATTCAGGGCGAGCAGAACTCCCCCGCTCTGGCCGCCGCGCTGCGCAAGCTTCCCGGCGTACGCGTCCTTCCCTATCGCCCCGATGCCCTCGAGCAGGTGGCCAGCAAAAAAATCCGCGCCGTGGTCGAAATTCCACCGGGATTCGACGCCGCGGCCGATCGCTCTCAGCCGAAGAAAATTGTCATCGCCTACTTCGAGAACAACGAGAAATCCGAGCAGGCCGAAGACAAGCTCGAAAAGTTTTTCGAAAGCTATCGCAACCATATCATCCGTTCCGAGCTTGTCGCCCGCGGTTTGCCGGTCAATTTGCTCGAACCGTTCGCCGTAAAATCAAAAAATGTCGCTTCCGCTTCGCAGGTCGGAGCCGCGCTTTTCGGCGGATGGATTCCCTACCTCATCATCATTTTTTCGTTTACCGGCGCCACCTATCCGGCCATGGATTTGGCCGCGGGCGAAAAGGAGCGCGGCACCATGGAAACCATCCTCTCCAGCCCCGTCTCGCGCACCGACATCGTCCTGGGAAAGTTCTTCACCGTCGTCACCGCATCGGTGGTCACCGCGCTGCTCTCCATCATTTCTCTGGGCCTTTCTTTCAGTTGGGCTCAGCCCAGGCTGCTGGCCGCCGCGCACGCTACGCTTCGAATTTCTATCGAGCCAAGCACCGTGGCCGTCGTTGTGGTAATGCTCCTGCCGCTCGCCATCCTCTTTGCTTCCGTCCTCTTGGCCGTTTCACTGCTGGCCAAAAGCTTCCGCGAAGCGCAAACCTACGTCGCCCCGATGAGTTTTATTGTCATCGCTCCCGCGATTATCGGCGCGTTTCCCGGCGTCGAACTGAATTGGAAAACCGCGCTCGTCCCCATTCTCAACACCAGCCTCGTCAGTAAGGAAATCGTCGGCGGTTCCTATCCCTGGGCCTACATCGGCGCCATTTTCGGCATGACCTGCGTTTATGCCGCCATCGGAATCTTCGCGGCCGTGCGCATGTTCAATCGCGAGGACGTTTTGTTCCGCACCTGAGGTTGTGAATGCGCCGTCCGCTTCGCCGCCTCTCTCTTCGCCGCCTCCCTATTTCACACCCGGCTCATAGCCGTCGGATGTGTCCATGCTAGAATCGCTCCGAAATGCCTGACGGCCCGCTCATTGACGTTCGCGAACTGACCAAGGAGTTCCGCACCTTCAAAGGCCGCGAAGGCGTGTGGGGTTCCATTCAAAATCTCTTCGTGCGCGAGCACCTGACCCTTCGCGCCGTGGACCGCGTCAGCTTTTCCATCGATCGCGGCGAAATGGTCGGTTATATCGGCCCGAACGGCGCCGGCAAATCCACCAGCATCAAGATGCTCACCGGAATTTTAATGCCCACCTCCGGCGAGGCCCGCGTCAACGGATTCCTGCCGTATCGCCAGCGCCGTCAGTACGTCAAAACCATCGGCGTGGTCTTTGGCCAGCGCACCCAGCTCTGGTGGGATATCGCCGTTATCGAATCGTTCAAGCTCCTCCGCCGCATTTACGAAGTCCCGGAGCGCGATTTCCGCGAGCGCATGGACAAATTCAATCAGATCCTCGGCATCCAGGATTATCTTTTTACTCCGGTCCGCAAACTTTCCCTCGGCGAACGCATGCGCTGCGATTTGGCCGCCGCGCTTCTGCATAATCCCCCGCTGCTCTTTTTGGACGAGCCCACCATTGGCCTCGACGTCGTCGCCAAAGATCAAATCCGCAAATTCCTCCGCGCCATCAATCGCGAATTTCAAACCACGGTCCTTCTCACCACCCACGATTTGGACGACATCGAGGAGCTCTGCCGCCGCATCATGATTATTGACCATGGCCGCGTGCTTTACGACGGGCCTCTCGACCTCCTCAAGCAAAAACTTTTGCGCACCAAGCAAATTAAATTCGCGCTGGCCAATTCCGCCCAGCTTGCCCGCGTGCAGTCGTTTGCCCGCGACGGCCTCGAACTCGAACAGGTTGACCCCTTGACCTATCGCATTCGCTTCGACCGCACCCGCGTCGCCACCGCCGATTTGATTCGCCAAATTCTCAATGCCGTTGAAGTTCGCGACCTGCTCATCGAAGACGAACCCATCGAGGAAGTCGTCAAGCGCATCTATGCCGGCGAAGCCCTCCACGAAGTCGCCATTTAGGAGCCCGGAGCTGAAGAAGCCACGCAAAAAAGCGCCGATCGCCGGCTTTCACATGACTCCCCGCGAATTTCGCCGCCATGGAAAAGCCGTGGTCGATTGGATTGCCGATTACTACGAGCGCATCGAATCTTTTCCCGTGATGTCGCGCGCGAAGCCCGGCGCCATTCGTTCGAAGTTGCCGAAGCGCGCCCCCGGGCGCGGCCAGCCATTTTCCGCCATGCTCCGCGACGTCGAAAACTTAATTCTTCCCGGCCTCACGCACTGGCAATCTCCCAATTTTTTCGCCTTTTTCCCCTCAAACACATCTTTCCCTTCCATCATGGGCGAAATGCTTTCCGCCGGACTCGGCGTTCAGGGAATGCTCTGGGCCACCAGCCCCGCATGCACCGAACTCGAAACGCACGTCCTCGACTGGCTCGTCCAAATGCTCGCCCTCCCCGAAAACTTTCTCTCCACCAACTCCGGAGGCGGCGTAATTCAAGACACCGCTTCCAGCTCCTCTCTATGCGCCCTTCTCGCCGCCCGCGAACGCGCCACCAATTTCCATTCCAATGAACACGGCTGCGACGGCAAGCTCGTCGCTTACACTTCTTCGCAGGCGCATTCCTCCATCGAAAAAGCCGTCAAAATCGCCGGAATCGGCCGCGCCAATTTGCGCCTCCTCGACACCGACGAAAAATTCGCCATGCGCCCGCAAGCCCTCGAAGAGCAAATCCGTCGTGACCGCGCCGCGCAACGCATCCCCTTTTTTGCCTGCGCCACCGTCGGCACGACTTCCTCAAACGCCATGGACCCGCTGCGCGCCATCGGCGATATTTGCCGCAAAAACAAATTGTGGCTGCATGTGGACGCCGCCATGTCCGGTACCGCGGCCGTCTGCCCCGAATTTCGCTGGATTCACGATGGCCTCGAACTCGCCGATAGCTACTGCTTCAATCCCCACAAATGGATGTTCACCAATTTCGATTGTGACTGCTTCTACGTCGCCAATCGCAACGAACTCATCCGCACCATGAGCGTCCTTCCCGAATACCTCCGCAATCAGCCCACCGAGTCCGGCGCGGTCATTGACTATCGCGACTGGCACATTCCCCTCGGCCGCCGCTTCCGCGCGCTCAAATTGTGGTTTGTCATTCGTCATTACGGCATCGCAGGTTTGCAGCATCACATCCGCCGCCACGTCGAACTGGCGCAACAATTCGCCGCTTGGGTCGCGGAAGACGATTCCTTCGAGCTCGCCGCTCCCGCGCCGCTCAATCTCGTCTGCTTCCGCCATCGCGACGGAGATGAAATCAATCAGAAAATCCTCGAGCGCATCAATCGCAGCGGCAAACTTTATCTCACCCACACCAAACTCGATGGAAAATTCACTCTGCGCATGAGCATCGGCCAAACCCACACCGAACTCCGCCACCTCCGCCGCGCCTGGTCCCACATCCAATCCGCAGTTCGCGCCCACACCAGGCACTTGCCGTTTCAGCCGTAGCCCGTGCAGTGCGGCGCAGCAACTACGTTCGGTGACCGAGGAACCCTCAGCTTAATCTTCCAGGCCTTCGACGTGACCAACCGCGCCAACTTTGGCAACGATTACACCGGCAACGTCCGCTCCTCCACCTTCGAGCAGCCGGCCGGCTTCATCGCTCCAAACGGAACCGTGATTCCCAAATCCTTCCGCGCCGAGTTTGGCGCGGAGTATACGTTCTAGGCGCAGGGAGCCTCACCCGCTGCCGGTAACGGGTCAGCCACAGAAACTTCAGCCGAGGGAGGCTTTCCAGCCTCCCTCCCTTTTTACCCCGCATCCTCTCCGACCGCACAGGATTCTTCTTGAACTTCTGCCAACGTTGCTGTATAAGAACCTTTCGGCTGTCTAGTCAGCCGATATGTCATTGCCACAGAAGTTCAGAGCCGCCAATTTCGGCGGCTTTTGCGTTTTATGGACGCCAAAAGGGCCACATTTGGCCCTTCGCTTTTTATGCGCTGTTTTAGTACTCTAATCTAGCAAATGTCGGAAATTAAAATTTTGCGCCCACTCACTGAAAAGAAACACCGGGAGACATTTCTAATTTCTAATCGAGCACTTTTGCATCTTCCACGCTCGATTCGCCTTCCAGGCGCCGCAAAAGCGAAGCCGCCCATGAACCGCCGAAAGCAAATCGCACGGATCTTCCATTCGCCCCGCCCCGTGCTTGCGCCGCCGGTCGCGCGTCCAGGGAGTTTCCGGCCGAATCAGTGCCCCTCCTCGCGAAGCGCTTGCCTCGTTTGTCGCTCCCTGCTGGCCACTCGTCATGGGCTTCCTTTTTGTCCGTGGTATCAGTACTCTAATCGCAACTGCTATGAAAAATTAGAACTCGTCGTAACTTCCCCAAAATCAGTAACATCATTTTTTCTAATCGCCACAAAAATGCACCTTTTGCAAATCAAAAATGCACCATTATAGTGCAACTCGTTTCCGCGAATTCACCGCGCAGGCGGGCGTCTGATGGCCAGCCGCGTCCAATCTTTGCTCGCGCCCTATGCCGAATTCACCCGCATCGGCTTCGTCAACATCCTCGCCTTCCGCTTGCGCTATTTCACCGGCATCATCACCTATTTCCTGAATGTCACCGTCTATTACTTCATCTGGAGCGCCGTCTTTCGCAAAGCCGCCGGCCCCATCGCCGGATTCACGCTGCCGCAAATGCTCACCTACGTCGCCGTTGGCTGGATCATTCGCTCCTTCTACTGGAACACCATTGATCAGGAGATGGCCTACGAAGTCATCGAAGGCAAAATCGCCATGGACTTCCTCAAGCCCGTCTCCGTCCAGTGGATGTGGATTTTCCGCGCCATGGGCGAATCCGCATTTCGCCTCGGATTGCTTACCGTGCCCACGGCCATCGTCATCGCGCTCATTTTTCCCGTGCAGGGCCCCGCGTCGCATCTGAATTTTTTTCTTTTCGTCATCGGCGTAATCGGCGCGTTTTTCCTGATGGCTGCAATCAATTTCATGATCGGCACCTGCGCCATTCCGCTGAAATCCATTCTGGCCATGATTCGCGCAAAGTACTGGCTCATCGAGCTGCTCTCCGGCCTGCTGATTCCCATGACGTATTTCCCGAAGGCCGTCGCGCGCGTGCTGGCCTGGCTTCCTTTTGAACATATCGCCTTCACGCCGCTTTCGATTTATCTCGGACGCTATTCCACCGGGCAATCCGTGATGTGGCTCTGCGTCCAATGGGTGTGGGTCGTAATTCTGCTTTTCGCGGGCCACTGGTGGTGGAACCGCGCGACGAAAAAAATCACCATTCAGGGAGGCTAGGTCTTGCCGCCGCAAGAAAATTCAAGCGAACTGTTTCTCGCGAAATCCTGGTGGAAGCAAACGCTCCGCGGATTCGTCCGCCACTGTGTGCTTCTCGGCGAATATTTTTCGCAGTACGCGAAAATGCGCCTCGCCTATCGCGGCGACTTCCTTGTTTCGACCGCAACCAGCATGGCGGCAACGGTTTTTGCGCTCGCCTTCGTGCTCGTCCTTTTTAATAAGACGCCCAGCCTCGCCGGCTGGAGGATGCCCGAGGAAATTTTTCTCTACGGCTTTTCGCTGCTTCCCGCCGGACTGTTCAACATTCTGAGCCTCAATCTCTACAATTTCGGAAACGATTACATCATCGAAGGGAAATTCGACCGCGTCATGCTGCGCCCGGTCTCCACTCTGTTTCAAATTCTTTTCGAGCAGTTCCGCCTGGAATCCGCGCAGGAAATCATCACCGGTCTTTTCTGCATCTGGTGGGCGTCGAGCCGATTGCACGTGCACTGGGGCGTCGGCCGTTCTTTGCTGCTTGTTTTCTGGGGATTGTGCGCGGGCGTGATTTACGTTTCCGTTTTTCTGCTGCTCACCACCATTTCGTTTTGGTTCGAGGACCGCATCGGCGTGCATCCGCCGGTATGGAACATGATCAATTTTGGGCGCTTTCCGCTGACCATCTATTCCGGAGTCGTCCAATTTTTCCTGTGCTGGATTGTTCCCTTCGGACTTGCGTCTTTCTATCCCAGCGTGCGACTGCTCGGGCATTCCGTCACGCCGGAGTATCTGCCGTTCGTTCCGATTGTTGCTGCCGGATTCCTTGCGCTCGCCATCACCACGTGGAATCTCGGCACCCGCCGCTACTCTTCGACCGGCTCGTAGTTATTCGCGGTTTTTCGCGGCGAGTGCAGGCCGTTTCCGCGTGTGCCGTTCAGCCTTTGTAGCGCACCACCACCATGGTGATGTCGTCCGCCTGCGGCGCTCCGCCGGTAAAATTCCGCACGCCCGCGCGAATCGCCTCCGCAAGCTGCTCCACGCCGTCGCCGTTGAAATCGAGCAGGAGCGCGCTCAGGCGCTCCTGCTCGAACATCTCGTCGCGAAGATTGCGCGCCTCGGAAACACCGTCACTGTAAATCACCACGTAGTCGCCCGCGCAAAGCGACACGCGCCGCGTTTCGAACTTTGCATCCGGAAACATGCCCACCGGAAAATTCGACGAGCCCAGCTCAAGCAGTTCACCCTTTGCACGCCGCACCAGCGGCGGCACGTGCCCGGCGTTCACGTATTCGAGTGCGCCGGCAGGGTCGAGCACGCCGTAAAAAAGCGTGGCGTACCGGTCATCGCTGGAGCGTTCGCACAAAAACTGATTCACGCGTCGCGTGATTTCCGAAAGCGGGATATCGAGCGCCGCGGTGGTATAAAAGACGCCCTGCAGCAGAGTGGCCAGCAGCGACGCGGCGATTCCCTTGCCGGCGACGTCGCCGACGAAGAACCCGTAGCGCCCGCCGTCGAGCGAAACAACATCAAAACAGTCGCCTCCGACCGAATGGCACGACAGCGTCGAGCCGGTCACCGCGATGTGCGGCATTTGCGGAAACGCCTTGGGCAGCAACTCGCGCTGAATCTGGCTGGCGATTTCAATTTCGTGGTCAAGCCGCGCTTTGGCTCTCGCGGCGGAAAACAGGCGCGCATTTTCCATCACCGTAGCGGCCTCGCGCGCCAGAGTACGCAGCACTTCGCGGTCCATCTCCGTGAAGGCTGTCGAAGGCGAGCGGCTGTCGAGATACAAAACCCCGAGCAGCTCGGCTTCTTCGGAAGTGATCGTAAGGTCCACCGCGGCGATCACCGGCAGTTTTTCGATGGGAATCGCCACCACGGTCAGCAGCGAAAGTGAAGCGACGCTCGCCTGCTGCCCGATGCTCGCTTCGTCGCCGGTGTCGCTGACAATCAATTCCCGGCGCGTGGCCGCCACGCGCTTCAGCACGCCGGAGGATATTTTCAGTTGTTCGGGCGCGATCAGCTCGCCTTTCGCATCGCGCGCTACTACTGGAGCGAGCCGGCCCGATTCATCGGCCAGCAGCAGCACGCCGCGCTCCGTGCGCGTTACGCGAATCGCCGCATCCACCACCGCCGCGAGAACATCTTCGAGCGAAAGGCCTGAGCCCAGCGTGCGCGCCACTTCCAGCAGCACGCCGAGGTGGTACAGTCCCTGCGTTCCCGGCGTTGCCGGAGCCGGCTTTTCGACCTGCTCCAAAAGTTCTTCGAGAGTCGCCTCATCTCCCAAATAAACCAGCTTGAATGAATCCGGCATTCCAAAATCAACGGTATCCTTCGGCGCCAGCGGATGCATGCCGGTGATGCGCTTTCCGTTAACAAATGTGCCGTGCCGGCTGCCGAGATCTTCGAGCAAATACGTCCCGTCCGCCATGGCGATCTGCGCCTGCTGCCTGCTGATGCGGCTGTCGCGCAGCACGAGTTCGTTGCCCACCTGCCGTCCGATGCGGAAGGGAAGCGGCGCGAGCGGCACTTCGCGCCGTGCGCCGGCGGGGTCCATCAACAGTAATCGCGGGGTTCGTGCCATTGACCGGCTCACATCGTTCGGACGGCGGTTAGCTCGCTGCCTTCGCCGTTCGCACCAAGATGGTTATGTTAGGAGAAGTTATTCGCTATGGCAAATTTAAGGAGCGCGCCGCAGACGTTCTGGCCTCATTTCCGAATTGCGCCTCCACGCTCATTCCAGCCGGCTCTGCCAAACCGTGTTAATCTTCCAGACTCGCCCGAACAAATTTCCCACGCGCGGGCGAAAACCGAAATTGTTTGCCGAGCGCACCAACTGGAATTTGGAGCCGAACCGCCTGAGCAGGGCGCTGGCCGCGCGCCGCGCCAGCGGAAAACCTATCCTCGACCTGACTCTCTCCAATCCGACGGAATGCGGATTCCGCTATGCGGAGCATCCGATTCGCACGGCGCTCTGCTCGCCGGAAATTTTGCACTATCGACCGGACCCGAAAGGAATTTCAAGCGCTCGCGCAGCCGTCGCGAAATATTATTCCGAGCTGGGCGCGGCCGCCGATCTCGAAGCGATTTTTCTTACCGTGAGCACCAGCGAATCGTACTCCTTTGCTTTTCGGCTCCTCTGCAATCCCGGAGACGAACTCCTGGTTCCCGCACCCAGCTATCCTCTTTTTGACTTTCTCGCTGAGATTCACGATGTGAAGCTCATCCGCTATCCGCTCCTTTACGAAAACGGCTGGCGCGTGAATTTTCATGCGCTCGAAAAATCCCTGACCGCGCGCACTCGCGCCGTCATCGTGGTTCATCCCAACAATCCCACCGGACACTACACGAAATCCGGCGAACTCGCGCAACTGAATCACATCTGCGCAGCACGCGAGCTGGCGCTCATCGCCGACGAAGTGTTTCTTGATTTTGCTTTGCGGGAAGAAACACCGCACAGTTTCGCGGCAAATTCGACCGCTCTCACGCTTACGGCCAGCGGCATTTCGAAAATCTGCGGCCTACCGCAAATGAAGGCCGCCTGGCTGGCGATCAGCGGGCCGCAGGCCGCAAAAACTCAAGCCATCGCCCGCCTGGAAGTGCTCGCAGACACATATCTCTCACTCAACACTCCGGTGCAGCTGGCATTGCCGACTTTTCTGGACGGGAGATTTGAATTGCAAAGGCAATTGATTTCGCGCGTGAAGCGAAATCTTGCCGAACTCGACGCGCAGGTCGCCGCGCAGCGCGGTTGTGTCCGCCTGACGGTGGAAGGCGGCTGGTATGCCGTTTTGCAAATCGCAAGCATCACCGAAGAGGAGGAGTTCGCGACCGGGCTGCTGCAGGATTCAGGTGTTTACGTTCACCCGGGTCATTTTTTTGAGTTTGCTTCGCCCGGATATCTGGTTCTCAGCCTCATTACGCCGGAAAAAGAGTTTTCGACGGCAGTTCAGCTCTTGCTTGCCAGAGCGAACGAGCAGCGCCGCTAGCCGCCCTTCCCCAAAAGATTTTTCACAGCGCCTGCACGCTCGATTCATGCCGGTTCGATTCCGAGGCAAGGCACCGCACACGCTCGCGCAATCGCACCGCCAGATCAATCACCGTCTCCAGCCGCTGCAGCGAAGCCGGCGGCACCTTCCCGCGAAGCTGCGAAAGCAGCAGCTCCGCGTTCCCTAAAATTCCGGTGAGCGGATTATTGATTTCGTGCCGCAGCACTTCGGCAAAATCCGACGGCAAATCCGCGGTCCAAGCGGACCGAAACTCCCGCGAATCGCTCTCCGTCAAATGCAACCGGCGCTCCACGAACGCCGCGGCCACCGCCGCAAAATCACCGCACAGCGCCACGATGTCCAGCTCTCCGGAGCTGACCAGACCCGCAAGTTCCCTCTGGCGTTCCGGAGAAGCCAGCACCACCACCGGCGCAATCGCCGTCAGGCGGCGCGCGGCGTCCGCCAGCGAGATTCGCGAGCCGACAATCTTTTCGTTCATTATGATGATTTCCGGCGCCAAGCGGCAAGCCGCCGATTCCAGCTCCGCAAATTCCGAGAAGAAAAGAATCTCCGCCGGGCACAGACTGCGAATCAGTTCCGCGAGACACTCGCGGTCTTGCCCCTCCGCCATTCCCATCAGCACGTGCGTTGCTTTTTGATTCATAATCGAGCCTTCCTTCCAAATTTTGTCTTGCGGCGCGCAGGCCGGCCTCATCCGCCCGCCTCGGCGCTCGCGAGCGCGCCGGAACCTGGTTCCATTGCGCTGTACACGGCCGCCTTCAATTCTTCGACCAAGAATGGCTTTGCGAGATAGGGCAACCGGCGCGACTGCAGAAACTCCATCGTATGCCGGCCGAGCGTGTCTCCGGTGATGAACAGGATTCGCTGTCTGGCGGCATTTCCCGCGCGCACCAGGGCATCGTAAAACGCCGGGCCATCCAGCTTCGGCATGCGCAGGTCGCAGATAACCAGATCGTAGCGGCGGCGCGAGACGCGAAGCAGTCCTTCCTGGCCGTCGCGCACGGCCTCCACGTGGTGTCCATCCTCGGCCAGCACATCGGCGATCAAATGAGCGACCGTCGGTTCATCCTCCACCACCAAAACGTTCGCCGCTTTGAACCTGCTCTCGCACGCAATCGCTTCGCCGCCGGAGGGCAAGGCCTTCGCCGCAGGCGCGGGCACCAGCGGTAACTCCACGATGAACTTCGCGCCGCCGCCGGCAAGGTTTTCAAACCGCACCTGGCCTTCGTGTTGCTCCACAATGCTCCGCACAATGGCCAGCCCGAGGCCGGTCCCGACTCCGGGCGCTTTGGTGGTGAAAAAAGGATCGAAAAGATGAGAGGCCGCTTCCGGGGAGATCCCCGGTCCGTTGTCCGAGACCTCGATGCTGATGCGCTGCGATGAAATTTTCCGCGTGCGCAGTTCGATCACTCCGGCAACGCCGCGCTCGCTCACGGCATGCTCCGCGTTCACCAGCAAATTCAAAATGACCTGCTGCAACTGATGCGGATCGGCCATGGTGGGCGGCACGGAGGAATCCAGTTCCTCGAGCACAGTGATGTTTTGCAGCTTCAGCTCGTATGCGCGCAGTGCGACCGTCCGTCTGGCAATTTCATTGATGTCCGCGCGCGCCCGCTCCTGTTTCGCCGGACGCGCAAACGACAGCAGATTTTTCACGATTCTGCGGGCGCGTTCCGCCTCCTCGAAAATCAGCTTCGCTTCGCCGCGATTCTCCGGCAGGCTGTCGCGCAGCAAAAGCTGCGCATATCCCATGATGGACGTTAACGGATTGTTCAGCTCGTGCGCGATTCCGGACGCCAGCGTGCCCACGGAAGCCATCTTCTCCGCCTGCAGCAACTTCGACTGAAGCTGCCGCTGCCGCGTGACGTCCCGCAGCAGTTCCATCCAGCCGATGGGACGCCCCTCGCCGCTCATCACCGGCCTTGCGTACCGCTCGATTATTCGTCCCGGCGGCGCTTTCAGCTCCAGATCCTCATGCGTAGCGTTCCCCGAGCCTGCCGCAAACGAATTCCACGCTTTGCGGAATGTTCCCCCGTGCCGAAAACGACGGTCGATTTCCTGGGCGAGCGATTCGTAGGTTTCGGACGCCCGCAAGATTCGTGCGTCCAGATTCAGAAGCGCGCCGAATTGAGGATTCACGAAGCGAATTCGGCCGTCCGCCGCGGCGAGAACGACGCCGCATTGCACCGCGTCCAGCACGTTGCGCAGCTCGGCCTCGGTCCGCTTCCACTCGCGCTCCGCCATCTCCACACGGGAACCTTCCTCAAACGCCAGCAGCAACTGACCGCTGCCGGCAAGAGTTTGCCGCAAACCGGCGCGCACTTCCGTTCCGTTTTCAAGTCGCACCTGGACCGGCGCCACACGAATTCCGGCATCCGCACGGGCCAGCCATTGCTTGAATTCCTCCGCAGTCGCCGGCGAAAGACATTCGCTCAGATGAACTTCCGGGCCGAAGTCGCTCTTCCACAGCAGGAGTTCGCGCGCCAAGCGATTCGCCTTCAAGACTCTTCCCTGCCGGTCCGCGAGTATCAGGGCCTGCGGACTGGATTCAAACAGCGCCTGGTACGCCGCCTGCGAATCGCGCGCATTCGCCGTGGCACGCGCGTTTCCGGCCATCGCCCGGAACCCTTCCAATGTGGCAAGGGGAATTCTTTCGCCGCACAAATACCCGGCAAACAACACCAGCGATTCCCCGCCCGAAGAGTGCAGCGGCATGGCCGCCACCGAGAGGCCCGGCTGGGCGCCATTGGCCAGGTCGTGCACCACGCTTTCCCGGTCCAAAAAGACCGCAGTGGCCAGCGTGAATAAACTCTGTTGCATTCGCTCCACAGGCGGCGCGCCGCAGATCACTTCCCAGCGCAGCGAAGATTCCCGCCGCTCAGCTACACCCGCAAACTGCGCTCTGGTCTGCTGCACCGCCGCGCTCAAAATTTTTCGCAACACGTCCTCGGACGAAGCGCCCGCGGCCAGAAGGTGCTCGACATCCTCCCGCAAATGCAGCGCTTCGTGCACGCGCTCGTGCTGCTCGCGCAGACGATTGGCGTAAAGCGAAATGGCAATCTCCGCGCCAAGGCTTTCCAGCACGTCGCGTCCGGCGAGCCTTCCCGGGCGCGTGCTCCCGGCCAGCAGCGCCCCGACAATCCGCTCGCCCACTTTGAGCGGCATGCCCACCGCCGTCGAAATTCCCTCGAAAAACTCGCGCGGCCCTACCGGAAACACTGGAGCGAAGAATTCAATCGGTGAATTGGCATCCGTAAATTCCACTGGAAAAGATTCGAATGCGTTCACACCGGAGCGTTCTGAGACCGGCCCGAGCGTCTCGACTTGCGCCAGATACCCCGCCCATGACGGCTCACCCAACGTTTCCTCCGCCCACACCCCGGCGCGGTCCGCATTCATCGCTTCCTGCAGCCGGGTCGCCGCGCTTCGCAGCAGCAGATCAAATGGCTCACCGCGCACCGCCGCTCGCGGCACGCTTTCGGCAGGTTTCTCCGCCAAACGCAGCGGACGCAACCAGAACGGACGCGCCATGCCCACTACCGCCCGATTTTCAGAATTGCGTAGCACGACAGCACGATGCCACCTACAAACAGCGCGAAAAACAGCGCGCGCCGCAGCAATCTGTAGATTTGATGCTCCTGAATGTAATCCACGTGCCTGCTCCTCGAAATTTCCTTGCACCACGGGTTCCACGGAGCAGACGCGCGCAAATGCCCACATTGTCCAGTACTTAGGCTTTTAGCGGACGGAATCGCAGCGGAAGGATTCCCAGTCCGAGACCGCAGACGTCCCGTATGGGAATTTGCCAGTCGGAGCTAAAGAGGAATCTGCTGTTTCAAAAGCACGCGCTGTTGAAAAGTCCGGTGAGGCACAGGGCGCTCTAAATCTCTTTTGCCTCTGTTTCGTACTGTTTCAATTTGCGGTACAGCGTCGTCTTTCCGATCCCTAACATGCGCGCCGCCATCAGCTTGTCGCCCGCTGCTTCACGCAGCGCCCGGAGAATCGCGCGCCGCTCCAGTTCCTCCAATGGAACCACCTCATCAGTCGCTGAAAGTTGCCTCGCGCTGTCTGTCCCATATTGAAGACTCGTCGGCAAATCCCCGGAATGCAAAATCGGTCCCGACCCCAGCGCGACCGCTCGCTCGATGGCGTTCTCCAATTCGCGCACGTTTCCCGGCCAATCGTAGGCGGTCAGCCGCGCCATGGCATCCTCAGCCAGGAGCGGCGCCGGTTTCGCCGGATCCGCGAATTTGTCCAGAAAAGCCTGTACCAGCAGCGGAATATCGCTTTTTCGTTCGCGAAGCGGCGGGATTTTGATCTGCACCACATTCAAACGAAAATACAAATCTTTGCGAAACGAACCCTCCTGTACCGCAGCCTCCAAATCCCGGTTCGTCGCCGCGATGATCCTTACATTCACACTGACTCGCTCATTCGAACCCACTGGCCGCACTTCCCGTTCCTGCAGCACCCGCAAGAGTTTTGCCTGCATATCCACCGGCAGATTGCCAATTTCGTCCAAAAACAGCGTGCCGCCATCCGCGCTCTCAAACACGCCCTGCTTGGTGTGCAGCGCTCCGGTGAACGCTCCTTTGACATACCCGAACAACTCGGATTCCACCAGCGTCGGTGCCAGTGCGGTACAGTCCAGCGGCACAAAGCTTTTGTGTTTTCGCGGGCCCGAAAAATGTATCGAACGCGCCACCAATTCCTTTCCTGTTCCGCTTTCGCCCAGCACCAGCACCGGATAATTATGCTGGCTTACTTTTTCTATCAGCCGGTAGACGCGCTCCATCTTCGGCGAAGTGCCGATCAACTCTTTGTACCCGGGCCGCGTGCGCAATTGTTCGCGCAGCACGCGGTTCTCATGATCGAGCTCTTGCTCGTGAACCAGCCTCTGCAGCTTCCGCCGGAGCTCATCAATATGAAACGGCTTGGTCACGTAGTCCACGGCGCCCAGCCGGGTCGCCTCCACAGCCGTCTGTATTGTTCCGTACTGGGTCAGCATCAATACCGATACTTCCGGATACCTTTGGCGTATCTGCCGCAGCAGCTCCAACCCTCCCATTTCCGGCACGCGCAAATCGGTCAATACGATGTCCACCGGATACTCCTCGAGCACCTCCAGCGCCCTTTCCGTGGTGGTGGCTGTGCGCACGCGCAATCCTGCCTGCATGGCCACATCCGCACACAATCGCAGTGCGGAATCCTCATCATCAACAATCAGGACAGTTGACGCTGCCTCGGCCTGCTCCGCTGGCCGCGCTCCCATCGCTTTGGAAATATCTGCTGCTTGATAACCCACTTCCATTCCTCCTCAAACCATTTCCTTCCCTTTTTGGGCCGCCATTTCAATTCCAAAGCAATTCGTGAGCCATTTTTGGGAAAAATCCCTAATTGGTGCAGAACCCACGCTTTTGCAATTTCCGCTCTGGCATCCCCTCACCCAGGAAGTCCCAAAACGGGAATCACATCCTACTTTATACTCTTTAGTTAATCAACTTGGAATAAAAACATCCCGACTGGAAAGCGCGCACGCCTGTCTGTGCGCTTCGGCAAATGGACTCTTCCGGAAGGAAACGGCTGAGGACTGCGACCACCTAAAGCAAATCGGGCAGAAGCATTCCGCCTCTGCCCGCCTCACCTCGCGCTCTATTCAACAGCCCGTTAGGACAGCTACTCCAGCGGCACCGTCACCGCCCGCGCCAGCCGAAACGCCAGGCGCGACTCCGCAGGCAAAGTGATGTCCTGCTTTCCGGTCAACGCCGCTCCTGCAGTACCCGCGCCGCCGCCGGCCGCCGCGCCGATGGCTGCTCCTTTGCCGCCGCCGGCAATTGCGCCGACAATCGCGCCCAATGCCGAGCCGCCGCCAATCGCAATGATGTCTCTCTTCTTATGCGACTTGCCTTCCATGGTCAGCGAGCGCGTTCTCACGGGAACCCATGCCCCATTTATCTGTACCGAGCGCAGCTCGATCGCCAGAAAGGCTGGTTTCGACAGCCGCCCCGACGGCCGCGCATCCACCACCACTCCGCGCGCCCGCGCCTGCCGCCTGATTACCACTTGCCCGCGAACAATCACCGGCTCTGAGACCGTGGCATCGAACTGGTCCCCGGGTGCGCTGTTCCGGCTGGAAACCGCGGTGTCCAGATACACATGAATTTCCGTGCCCGCCGGAACCGTTACCGGCTGAGGAGCAGGGGCTGCCTGCTGCGCGGAACCCTCCGAAGCGGCTGCCGAGGAGGACTGCGGCTGCCCTGCGGACGCGCCGCCGGCATTCGTCGCATTATTCGCGCTGCTTGCGTTGTTGCCCTTGCTCGCACAGCCCGGGAAAATTGCCATCAGCAATAACGCACAGAATACGCCGACCCATGAACGAAAAGAGCCTTTCAAAAGGCACCTCCGAAAAGTTCGTCAGTTTCCTTAAGCTGGGATTTCTCTAGAATATAATACGAAAACAGTCGGAGGCCAATCTGTCGGCCCCGATGCGCCGAAGAGTCAACCCCCGGCTCGAAACGAGATTGGCTGCTTCGCGGGCCGCTTGGCTTTCCGCAATTTGATTGATACATTGAACTCCATGTCCACGCACGCCACGGCTTTATTGCATCGCGTCCTCATCGTCGAGGACGAGGAAAACGCACGCAAAGGCTACGAAGCCCTGCTGCGCAAATGGGATTGCGACATCCTCGGCGTGGCCACTGCGGAAGAGGGCGTCGCCAAATTTCCTGAATTTCAGCCCGCCGTCGTTTTGGCCGATGTGGAACTTCCCGGCATGAACGGACTCGAGCTCCTCACCCACCTCCGCGAAAGCGCGCCCGAAACGCCCGTCATCATCATCACCGGACGCGGCAGTGACGAACGTGCCGTCCAGGCCATCGAGGCCGGCGCCTTCTGGTACATCGAAAAACCCCTCAAACCTCCCGTCCTGCGCGCGCTTCTGGACCGCGCCATGGGCAAAGTCCGCGACCGCAAGCAGGTCGCCGCGCTCACCCGCCAGTTGCGCGATGCCGGCCACCTCGGCGAAATGGTTGGCAGCTCGAAGCCCATGCAGGATGTCATGCGCCAGATCGAGACCGCCGCTCCTTCCACTGCCTCCGTGCTAATCACCGGCGAAACCGGAACCGGCAAGGAAATCGTCGCCCGCACCATTCATCAGCTTTCGCCCCGCGCCGGCCAGCCCTTCGTGGCCATCAATTGCTCCGCCATCCCCGAATCGCTCATGGAAAGCGAAATTTTCGGCCACGAAAAAGGCTCTTTCACCGGCGCTGCCGAGCGCCGCCTGGGCTGCTTTGAACTTGCCGACGGCGGCACGCTGCTGCTCGATGAAATCGGCGAAATGCCCGCCGCAACGCAATCGAAACTCCTGCGCGTCCTCGAAGACCACAAAATTCGCCGCATCGGCAGCAAGGTTGAAACTCCGGTCAACGTTCGCGTCCTCGCCGCCACCAACAAAGACCCGCAGCAAGCCGTCGCCGGCGGCCAGCTCCGCCAGGATCTTTTTTTTCGCCTCAACGTTTTTCACATTCATCTCGCGCCCCTTCGCGAACACAAAGACGATCTCCCCAATCTCATCGAACACTTGCTCAGCGACATCAATCAAAAACACGGTCTTCGCGCCACGGGCGTAAATTCCGACGTGATGGATCTTTTCAAGTCTTATCCCTGGCCGGGAAACATTCGCGAGCTGCGCAATGTTCTGGAACGTTCGGCTATCGCCGCTGAACATGGCTTCATTGGCCGGCAGCATCTTCCCGAAGACTTCGCTCGCGGCCCCGTCGCGCACGCCGGCGAGCTCTCGGGAATTCGCTTCCCTCCCGGCACCACCGTCGAAGCAGCCGAGCGGGAGCTGATTCTGCAAACCCTTCACGCCACCAATCAAAACAAAACCCGCGCCGCCGAATTGCTGGGCATCAGCCTGAAAACGCTTCACAATAAGCTCAAAGAGTACGAGGCTTCGCGGAAAGATGACCTTAAGCCTGAAAAATAAATTCACCCTGGCTACCGCCGCTCTCGTTCTTCTCGTCGTGGCGGTCATCTCCGGACTTTACGTCGCCCGCCTCACCCGCCAGGTCATCGCCGAGGCCAACGACCGCGAGCAATTCGTCCTGCAGCAGGTCTTCGTGGCCGCGCAGAACGCTTTGCGCCAGGCCGCGGCCAATGGCGCTGCGCCCGCTTCCTCGAAGCCCGCCGACATTCGCAGTTACGTCCAGCAGGTTTTGGCCAATGATCCGGGCCTTTCCGCGCTCATCGAATCCGACATGAGCTATTCCGCCGCAATTTACGAAATCACCATCAGCGACGACACCGGAACGGTCCTCGTTTCCAGCGACTCTTCCCTTCCCGGCAAGCCCGCCGTTGTACGCCCAAATCTTGCCCGACTTGTCGACGCGCCCTTCGCCACGCAGCTTCGAATTCTCAACGGCCCTCCCCGCGTCTACGAATCCACTCTCCCGTTCAATCTTACCGGCTCGCTCGGCCAGCAGCCTTTCGGCAAAATCCACGTTGCGATTTCCTCCGCGTTGCTCCGCGATGAAGTTTGGCCCGGCCTTCACTCCGCGATATGGGTCGCGCTCGCCGCCGTAATTCTCTCCACGCTTTTCACCGCGTTCGTCAGCCAGATTGCTCTCGCTCCTCTGTCGCGCATTTCCGCACAGCTCGACCGCATTTCCGCCGGCGAATTCGACGCCGAACCGGTCATTAAAGCCGGCGAGCTCGGCCAGGTCTCCAACAAAATCAGCCGCATCGGCCGGCAGTTGCGCGATGTTCGCGAAATTTTCAGCACGCTTCGCGAAAACATGAACCAGATCATGTCCGGCCTCGAAGACGGGCTGCTCCTTTTCAACGCCGAAGGCCGCGCCGTTCTCGTCAGTCCTTCTTCCGAAAAATTCCTCGACGTACCCTCGGAAAATCTCCTGGGCCGCAAAATGGAGGAAATTTTTCCTCCCGGCCACCCTCTTTCCGAACCGCTCCGCGCCGGCCGTGCCGGAGGCGCCTCCAGTCCGCCCATCGAGCAGATCGAAATCGAGTTCGCCGGAGAGCGCGGCGTCCGTCGCGTGGGCGCCAGCGTGCAACCCATTCAGGAAAACGGCGCGCGCATGGGCCTGCTCATCACTCTTCGCGATCTCGAATCCCTCGAGCGCATCGGCTCGCAATTGCAGGTCTCCGAACGCCTGGCCGCTCTCGGCCGCGTCACCGCCGGCGTCGCTCACGAAGTCAAAAATCCTCTCAACTCCATGCGCGTCTGGCTCGAAGTCCTCAAAGGCAATCTCCCGCCCGATGCCGAAACGCAGCAGGCCTCCAAAATGCTCGATTCCGAAATCGACCGCCTGGACCGCGTGGTGAAAACTTTTCTTGAATTCAGCCGTCCCGTTGAACTGGAACTCGAGGAAGTCAATCTCCCCCAGCTCATCGAGAGCGTTCTCGCTTCTGCTCGCCCGGCAATCGATCGCGCCCACATCCATCTCGTCAAGGAAATTCCCGATTCCTTTCCTCCCATGGAACTCGATCGCCGCCTCATCGAGCAATCCATCCTGAATCTCCTGCTCAACGCCTGCCAGGTCATGGGTCCCGGCGGCCGGCTCAGCGTCACGCTTCGCCGTCTTCCCGACGCTGCGGAAATTCTGGTTGGCGATACCGGCCCCGGCATCGCTCCGGAAAATCGCGCCAAAATTTTTCAGCTGTTTTTCACCACCCGTAAGGGAGGTACCGGCTTGGGCCTTGCCAACACGTTTCGGTTTGTACAGTTGCACAATGGTTCGATAGAATTTGATACGGAGGTTGGACGCGGAACCACTTTTCGAATTGAACTGCCGCTGGTTCATGTAACGCCCGTCCCCACTCCCGCAAGGGACTATGGACAGCCTTTCGCGAGGCAGGCCTAACCAGCGCAAATTTGCGGCCGTCCCAGCATGTCGAGACCAGACTCAACCCGTCCTCAGTTCTGGCCTGCGCGGCATGCGCTGACGCGGATCACTTCCGCTGTCTTCGCCTGCGTTGCCGCAGCTTGTCTGGCGTTTGTCTGCTCCGGCTGCGCTCGAAAGCATGTCCAGGCTGCGCCTCCTGTTTCCGCTCCGCCCCAGCCCGCCGCGCCGGTGATCGCGCCTACAAAAACTCAATCACCCGATTCCATTCCGGCTCCCGCCACTCCTGCGCCCAAAAATCCTGTTCCTACCACTCCGCCTCCGGAACTCAATCCCCAGCCCGACAATCCCAGGCGTCCGGAAACCGCCGCGCCCAATCCGCCGCCTGCGCGCCCCACCGCGCCGCAAATTTCGCCGCAAATCTCCAGCACCGACCAATCGCAGCTCCAACAGCAAGCCGACCAGCTCATCGCTCGCGCCGAGCAGAATTTGCACCGCTCCGACGGCCGCCGCCTCAATCCCACTCAGCAGGACATGGTGGACAAAATCCGCAGCTTCCTCGCCCAGGCCCAAAGCGCCATGAGCACTTCCGACTGGTCCCGCGCAAAAAATCTCTCGCAAAAAGCCTATCTCCTCTCGCTCGAACTCGTGAAAACTCTCTGAAGCGCCCGTGAGATCCGTTTCCTTCCGGCGTGGCGGCCAATCGCGCCCACTCGCTTCCGAACTTCTCCGTCTCGCCCGTGTCCGCTTCCTGTAAAATCATTCCGTGAAAGATTACGACGCGCTCATCATCGGCGGCGGAATCATCGGCGCCTCGCTCGCTTTTGAACTCTGCCTCAAAAACCAATCCGTTCTGCTTCTCGACCGCCGCGAACCCGGCCGTGAAGCTTCCTGGGCCGCCGCCGGCACAATCTCTCCCGCTCCCGACACGCACTCACCCGCCATGACCGCTCTCTGCCGCGAAAGCTACCGTCTTTATCCCGCCCTCGACGCAGCCATCGCCTCCGCCACCGGCAAACCCTCCGGCTTTCATCCTTCCGGCGCCATCGAACTTTTCTTCGGCTCGCGCGCTGAATCCGAATGCGACCATCGCCTCCGCGCAATTTCCGAAGCCGGCGTTTCCGCGCGCGCCATCTCTCTTTCCGAAGCCCGCCGGCTCGAACCCTCCCTCGGTCCATCCGCCCGCGCCGCTCTTTTCATTTCCGACGAAGCCTATCTGGACCCGCGTGTTCTCACTGCTCTCGTGCTGCAAGCCGCTGAAGACGCAGGTGCGGAAATTCGTTCCAACGCCGAAGCCCTTTCCCTTTCCATTTCCGGCTCGCGCTGCTCCGGCGCTCTCGTTTCGCCCGTCGAGGAATCTGACCTTGCGGCGCCGTTGCGCCCCGTGCCATCGGAGAAAACGGAAGAAATCCACGCGCGCAACACCATCGTCGCCGCCGGTTGGCGCTCCTCGAAAATCGCCGGCGTTGAACCCTACGCCCCCACCACTCCCGTCCGCGGCCAAATGGTCGCCTTCGGAAAAATTTCCGCCGCGCCGCGCATGATTCTCCGCTCCGAAAACGGCTATATCGCTCCTCGCGAAGATGGTCGCGTCGTCGCCGGCAGCACCCTCGAGCCCGGCCTCACCGAAAAATTCACCACCGCCGCCGGCCTGCGAAAAATTTTTTCTGCCGTCGCCGAAATGGCTCCGGTTCTCGCCGAAGCTCCCATCCTTGAAAGCTGGGCCGGCCTTCGCCCCGATTCTCCCGACCATTTACCCGTAATCGGCGCCACCGATGTGGAAGGTCTGTTCATCGCCACCGGACATTACCGCAACGGAATGCTCCTCGCCCCCGCCACAGCAGAATTTTTGTCCGAATGGATTGTCACCGGCGTCGCCCCCGCCATTCTGCAGCCCTTTACCCCTATGCGCTTCGCCTCCCAGACGCACTCCGCTCACAAACTCTGATTATCCGTCAGGCTCGCATCTAAGGGCGATGGCCGTGCTCTTGAACGTCCAGAGATCCATCTCGCAGACAACCAATGATGTTCTCGTTCAGAATGATTGGTGACACTCGGATTAGAGTGTCAGCATGCAAATTCGATGGGGGAAGATACCCCAAGCGCGACAGCTGTCGCGCTTGGGGTGCGCGCTGAGCCGAGCGGGTCAGCTT
>Ga0209061_1000394_pt1 | contig 119315 bp, 103 predicted proteins | sample Coa_R1_10_FD_187157 | JGI IMG/M metagenome (GOLD analysis project Ga0209061, IMG submission 187157) | Surface soil microbial communities from Centralia Pennsylvania, which are recovering from an underground coalmine fire - Coalmine... | ecosystem: Environmental > Terrestrial > Soil >... | reverse complement strand
CCGCTTTTGACGGGCCAGGCGCCGCTTTTGACGGGCCAGGCGCCGCTTTTGACGGGCCAGGCGCCGCTTTTGACGGGCCAGGCGCCGCTTTTGACGGGCCAGGCGCCGCTTTTGGCGGCCCAGGCGCCGCTTTTGGCGGCCCAGGCGCCGCTTTTGGCGGCCCAGGCGCCGCCCGTGCCGGGCCCAGGCCCGTGCCGGGGCCGGGCGCGGCCCGTGCCGGGCAGGCCGCGCCCGGCGACGGCGGCCGGCGATCGTCCGCGCACGATCCCTCCTTCCCGAGCCCGCCTGCACGGCCAGCGTCCGCGATCCTGCGCCCCCGTTCACCGGGGTCGCTAATGTCTGCGGGCGGATGTCCGAGCTGTTGAAGCTGATCGAGGGCCCCAGGGACCTTCACGGGCTCACCGACGAGCAGCTCGCGCAGGTCGCCCAGGAGGTGCGGGAGCACATCATCGAGACCGTCGGAGAGATCGGCGGGCACTTCGGCGCCAACCTCGGCACCTGCGAGATCGCGGTGGCGTTGCACTCGCTGCTTGACTCCCCGCGTGACAAGGTCATCTGGGACGTCGGCCACCAAGCCTACCCGCACAAGGTGCTGACCGGCCGGCGCGACCGCCTGGCGACGATCCGCAGCTACGGAGGGCTGGCCCCGTTCTGCTCGATCGCCGAGTCCGAGCACGACATCATCGGCGCCGGGCACGCCTCGACCGCGATCGGGTACGCGGTCGGGATCAAGGAGGCGATGCGACACGGCCACGGTGAGGACGGGCATGTTGTCGCGGTCGTCGGCGACGGGGCGATGACCGGCGGGGTGGCGTTCGAGGCCGTGCACCAGGCCGGGGGCGCCGGCACGCCGATAGTGGTCGTGCTCAACGACAACGGCATGTCGATCGCGCCCAACGTCGGGGCGCTCAGCCGCTACTTCAACCGGGTGCGCCTGAACCCCAAGCTCTGGCACGCGCGCGAGGGCGTGGAGGGCGGGCTCACCAAGCTGCCGGCCGGGATCGGCAACGCGTTCGAGCGATTCGGCCCGCACTTCAAGGAGTCGCTGAAGGCGTTCTGGGCGCCCGGCCTCTGGTGGGAGGAGCTGGACTTCGCCTACATGGGGGTGATCGACGGTCACGACGTGCGCGCCCTGCGGCGCGCCCTGCGGGAGGCGCTGGCGGCCGAGCGACCGGTGGTGGTGCACTGCGCGACCGTCAAGGGCAAGGGGTTCGCCCCCGCCGAGCAGGGCGGGCTTGAGGGGATGGAGAAGTGGCATGCCGCCAAGCCCAAGTCGATTTCCAACGGCGCCGTGCGCAAGGCGCCGGCGGCGCCGCCCGCCCAGCCGGCGAAGCCCGCGCCTCCCACCTACACGCAGGTGTTCGGCGAGGCGCTGGTGGCCGAGGCCCGGCGCGACGAGCGGGTGATCGGGATCACCGCGGCGATGAGCTCCGGCACGGGGTTGAACATCCTCCAGCAGGAGCTCCCCGACCGCTACTACGACGTGGGCATCGCCGAGCAGCAGGCGATCCTGTTCGCGTGCGGGCTGGCGCTGCAGGGATGCAAGCCCGTGGCCGCCATCTACTCCACCTTCCTGCAGCGCGCCTACGACCAGCTGGTGCACGACGTGTGCCTGCAGAAGCTGAACGTCGTGATCGCGATGGACCGGGCCGGCCTGGTGGGCGACGACGGCCCCACCCATCACGGCGCGTTCGACATCGCCTACCTGCGCTGCCTGCCGAACATCGTCCTGATGGCCCCGCGCGACGAGGCGATGCTCGTGCACATGCTGCGCACCGCGCTCACCTACGACGACGGGCCGATCGCGATGCGCTATCCGCGCGGCTCGGCGGTCGGGGTGGATCTGCCAGAGCGGCCCGAGCCGATCGAGATCGGCACGGGCGAGATCCTGAGAGAGGGGGGAGGCGACGCGCGCGTCGCGCTGCTGGGCTACGGCACCGGCGTCGGCAAGGCGCTCGAGGCGGCCGAGCTGCTGGCCGCGCACGGCGTCGGCGCCACGGTGGCCGACGCGCGCTTCGCCAAGCCGCTCGACGCCGGGCTGCTCGCCCAGCTGGCCGCCGAGCACGAGCTGCTGGTCACGGTGGAGGAGGGCGTCCTGGCGGGCGGGTTCGGGTCCGCCGTCTGGGAGGCCCTGTCGGACGCGGGAGCCGGCTCGCGCTCGACGCGGATCATGCGCGTGGGGCTTCCCGACCGGTATGTGACCCACGGCGCGCCGGAGCTGCTGCACCGGGAGGTCGGCTTCACCGGCGAGCGGATCGCCGAGCGCGTCCTGGCGGCGGTCGGCGAGCCGTCCGGCGTCGCCTGAGGCCGCGTCGGGCGCAGGTGGCCGCCTGACGCCGTCCGAAGGCGGCGGCTCGCCATCGACAGCCGGCGGTCTGCCATCCAAAGCCGGCGGCCCGGCATCCAAAGCCGGCGACCCGGCATCCAAAGCCGGCGGCCTGCCATCCAAAGCGGGCCACAGGCCTGCCGGCCGGCCGGCGGCCGGCATCGTGCACAGGGCATCCGGCGCGCGATCACGTACCGTTCCGCCGATGAAGCGCGTCCGTCTGGACCAGCTGCTGACGCAGCGCGGCGCCTTCCCGACAAGGGCCAGGGCCGCGGCGTCGGTGCTCGCCGGCGAGGTGCTGGTCGGCCCCGAGCGCGCGCGCGCGACCAAGCCCGGGCAGCTGGTCGCCGAGGACGTGCAGCTTGAGCTTCCAGACGCGCAGCGGTTCGTCTCGCGCGGCGCGATCAAGCTCGCCAACGCGCTCGACGCCCTGGGCGTCCCGGTCGCCGGCCGGCGGGCGCTGGACGTCGGCGCCTCCACGGGCGGCTTCACCGACTGCCTGCTGCGGCGGGGCGCCGCGCACGTGGTCGCGCTCGACGTCGCCTACGGCCAGCTTCACTGGTCGCTGCGCACCGACCCCCGCGTGACCGTCATCGAGCGCTGCAACGCGCGCTCGCTGGAGGCCGGCGTGCTCCCATACCCGCCCGAGCTGATCGTCATCGACGTGTCGTTCATCTCGCTGCGCAAGGTGCTCGGGGCGGTGCTTTCCTGCGCCGCGCCGCGCTTTGACTGCCTGGCGCTCGTCAAGCCCCAGTTCGAGGTGGGCCGCTCAGGGGTCGCAAGCGGCGGCGTCGTGCGCGACGGGCGCCTGCGCCGGCAGGCGCTCGTGGCGGTCGGCGCCGCGGCGCTGGACCTGGGGGCCTCGGTGCTCGGCTACGCCAGCTCCGGCCTTCCCGGGCCCAAGGGCAACCGCGAGAGCTTCGTGTGGCTGGCGGAGGGCGGGCGGGGCGGCGTCCCGGACCTCGAGGCCGCCGCCCGGGGGCCCGAGCCGTGAGGCGCATCCGCCGGGCGACCGTGCTCACGCACCGCCGTCCGGTGGACACCGAGCCGGCGGTCGCGACGCTGATCGAGCTGGCGCGCGACGCCGGGGTGACGCTGCGCTTCGATCCCGAGGAGACCGCCAAGCACGAGCTCCCCGACGATCCCCTGGTGCTGCGCGACGCGCCCGTCGACCCGTCCGTCGACCTGTGCTTCGCGCTCGGCGGCGACGGCACGATCCTCACCGCGCTTCGCCTGCACGCCGGAACCGGCGTGCCGGTGTTCGGGATCAACTTCGGCGAGATGGGCTTTCTGGCCACCGTCGACCGCGACCAGGCGTGGGCGGGCACCCTGCGGGCGCTGGCCGGCGACTTTGAGGTGCTGTCGCTCCCGGGGGTGGAGCTTGTCGCGCCGGGCTGCCGGGGGCTGGCCTTCAACGACGTCTCGATCCACCGCCAGCAGGGGCTTCGCGTCGCCGACCTCGAGTACTCGGTCGGCGAGGATGAGGTCGGGCGCGTGCGATGCGACGGGCTGGTGATCTCCACGCCCGCCGGGTCGACCGGGTACAACCTCGCCAACGGCGGCCCGGTGATGGCGTGGGGGGTGCACGGCTACGTCGTCTCGTTCATCTCTCCGCACTCGCTGACGGCGCGCACGCTGGTGGTCGCCCCAGCGGACCGCCTGTCGATCGCCAACCGCTCCCAGGAGGAGCCGGTGGACCTGATCGTCGACGGACGACCGATCGGCGAGCTCCAGGCGGGCGCCCGGGCCACGACCCGGTTTGTGATCGACCAGGGCGCGCTCGCGCAGCTGCCGGGCACGACCTTCTACCACCGCCTGAGACAGAAGTTCGGCCGTCTGGCCACGCCGCTGTGAGCGCCTGACGAGCCCGCGTTCCGTCCTGCCCACCTGGTAGACCCAGGCCATGCTGCAAGAGCTCCGCGTCGAGAACCTGCTGCTGATGGAGCGCGCCGAGCTCAGGCTCGCCCCGGGACTGAACATCCTGACCGGCGAGACCGGGGCGGGCAAGACGCTGCTCGCCCACGCGCTGGACCTGCTGCTCGGCGGTCGCGCGCGCCGGGGGATCGTGCGAGCCGACGCTCGCGAGGCCTACGTGGAGGGCGTCTTCTCGCTGCCCGCCGGCCTTGCGGGCGACGAGCGGTTGCCCGACGGCGCCGGCGAGCTGGTGCTCGCGCGGCGGGTGTGGCCCGACGGCCGCACGCGGGCGTACGTGTGCGGACGCGCCGCCACGCAGGCCGACCTGCAGCAGCTCGGCGGCCGGCTGCTGTCCTTCTACGGCCAGCACGAGCACCGCCGCCTGATGCTCTCCGCCGCGCAGCTGGACCTCCTGGACGCGTTCTGCGGCGCCGAGCAGAGCCGCCGTCGCTCGCAGATGGCCGCTCTGCACGCCCAGGTGCGGGAGCTCGAGGCCCGGGCCGCCGCGCTGCGGCGACTGGAAGGCCAGCGCGAGCGCGAGGCCGACCTGCTGTCGTTCGAGCTGCGCGAGATCGAGCAGGCCGCCCCCGGCGAGGAGGAGCAGCGAGCGCTGATCGCCGAGCGAGAGCGACTGCGCCATCGCGAGGCGCTGATCCATGCTGCCGCTGGGGCGCTGGCCGCGCTGACGGGCGCGGCCGCCGACGGTGCGGAGCGGGCCGAGCGCGGCCCGGCCGCCGTCGAGCTGCTGGCGTCGGGCGGCGAGCTGCTTGACCACGTTGGCCGCCTGGACGAGCGGCTGGCGGCGCTCGCGCAGCGCCTGCAGGCGCTGCGCTACGAGGCCGAGGACGTGGCCCTGGAGCTGCGGGGCAGCCTCGAGGGGCTCGCGGGCGAGGGCGCGGCCGACGTGACGGCGCGCCTTGAGCAGATCGAGGAGCGGCTGGCGGCGCTCGTGCGCCTGGAGCGCAAGCACGGCGGCTCGATCGCCGCGGTGCTCGAGCACGCGCAGCGCTGCCGCGCGCGGCTTGAGGAGCTGACGCACGCGCAGACGGCGCTCGATGAGGTCGAGCGCCGCCTGGAGCGCGTCGCGGCCGCACGCGAGCGGCTGGCCGGCGAGCTGTCGGCCGCGCGGCGCAGCGCTGCGCCGGAGCTCGCGGCCGCGGTCCGCGCGCGGCTCGCAGAGCTGGCGATGGAGGGTGCGCGGTTTGAGATCGACCTCACTCAGCGCGCCGACGGGTTCGGGTCACGAGGGGCCGACGCGATCGAGATGCGGATCGCCGCGGCGCCGGGCGTCCCGGCCGGGCCGCTGCGAGAGGTCGCCTCAGGCGGCGAGCTCTCCCGCGTGATGCTCGCGCTGCTCAGCGTCGCACACGGCGGCGCCGATGATGCCGCCGACGCCGGCCAGGCGCGCCAGCGGACCCGCGAGCTGCTGGTGTTCGACGAGGTCGATGCGGGGATCGGCGGGCACACCGCGCGCGCGGTGGGCGAGCACCTGCGACGGCTCGCGCGCTCGCACCAGATCCTGTGCATCACCCACCTTCCGCAGGTGGCCGCGCTCGCCGACCGCCACTTCACGATCGTCAAGGACGCGAGCGCCACCCCCGCGACGACCACGGTGACCGAGCTGTCGGGCGACGAGGTGGTCGGCGAGCTCGTGCGGATGCTCGGCGGCGCAAGCGGCGACCGGGGGGCCAGCGAGCACGCGCGTGAGCTGCTGCGAGCAGCCTGAGGGCGGGCGCCGGAGGCGCCTATAGACTTCGGCGCGGCCGATGCCACAGGACGAGACGCGGTTCATCTTCATCACCGGTGGCGTGGTGTCCTCGCTGGGCAAGGGGATCGCGGCCGCATCCATCGGCCGCCTGCTGGTCTCCCGCGGCCTGTCGGTGCAGCTTCAGAAGTTCGACCCCTACATCAACGTCGACCCGGGGACCATGTCCCCCTACCAGCACGGCGAGGTGTTCGTCACCGAGGACGGCGCCGAGACCGACCTTGACCTGGGCCACTACGAGCGCTTCACCGACGCCAACACCAGCCGGGCCTCAAACGTCACCGCCGGCGGGATCTACAACACGGTGATCCGCCGCGAGCGCCGCGGCGACTACCTCGGCGCCACCGTCCAGGTGGTGCCCCACATCACCAACGAGATCAAGCAGCGGATCCGCCTGATGGCCGAGTCCTCGGACGTCGACTTTGTGATCACCGAGATCGGAGGCACCGTCGGCGACATCGAGTCGCTGCCGTTCCTTGAGGCGATCCGCCAGTTCCCCGTCGACGTGGGGCGTCGCCGGTGCATGTTCATCCACCTCACGCTGGTCCCCTACATCGGGCACGCAGGCGAGCTGAAGACCAAGCCCACCCAGCATTCGGTCAACGAGCTGCGGCGCATCGGGATCGCGCCGGACATGGTCGTCTGCCGCTCCGAGGCGCCGCTGTCGGAGGAGATCCGCGCCAAGATCGCGCTCTTTGCGAGCCTTCCCGTGCAGGCGATCATCTCCGCCTACGACGTCGACGACGTCTACCGGATACCGCTCGTGTTCTGCTCGCAGGGCGTTGACCGGTTCATCCTGGAGGAGCACTTCGGGGTGAGCGCACGGCCGCCGGACCTCAGCGACTGGGAGACCATCACGCGCCGGGCGGCCGCCGCCGGGCGGCGCGCGCGGATAGCGCTGGTCGGCAAGTACGTTGCGCTCGAGGACGCCTACCTGTCGGTGGCCGAGGCGCTGCGCCACGCGGGCGTGCACCACGACGCGGTGGTCGAGATCGACTGGATCGACTCGGAGACCGTCGACGAGGCGGAGGTGGCCGCACGGCTGCGCGCCGCCGACGGCATCCTGATCCCCGGCGGCTTCGGCGGCCGCGGCTGGGAGGGCAAGATCGCCGCGGCCCGGATCGCGCGCACGCAGCGGATCCCGTATCTGGGCATCTGCCTCGGGATGCAGGTGGCGGTGTGCGAGTTCGCCCGCGGCGTTGCCGGCATGGACGGGGCCAACTCCACCGAGATGGACCCGGAGACCCCGTTCCCGGTCATCGACCTGCTGCCAGAGCAGAAGGAGATCGCCGACATGGGCGGCACGATGCGGCTCGGCGCGGACCCGATCAAGCTGCACGCCGGCACGAGGCTCAGGGAGCTATACGGCGAGCCGGTCGTCTACGAGCGACACCGCCACCGCTACGAGGTCAACAACCACCTGCGCCGCCGGCTTGAGTCGGCGGGCCTGATCTGCTCGGGCACCTCGCCCGACGAGCGGCTGGTGGAGGCGATCGAGCTCGCGCGCGAGCAGCACCCGTTCTTCTTGGCCTCCCAGTATCACCCGGAGTTCAAGTCCCGGCCCGAGCGCCCGGCGCCGCTGTTCAGGGAGTTCATCGCGGCCGCGCTGCGCCGCGCCGAGCGCGACGGCGAGCAGCGCGCCGGCTACGACCGCCGCGCCGAGCACGACGGCGAGCACGCCGACGCGCGCGCTGGCCACGGGCACGCGGACCAGCCAGGCGCCGAGCTCGGCCTCGGCGCGCACGGCGCGCGCGCGTGAGCGCCCTCGCTCAGGCCGAGCGCGAGCGCCTGCAGCGGACGTTCGCGCAGCTGTGCGCCATCGAGAGCCCGTCCGGGCGCGAGCGCGCGTGCGCCGACCGCGTCGCCTCCTGGCTCTCCGAGCTGGGGCTCGAGGTCCACGAGGACGCGAGCGGGCCGGCGGCCGGCTCTGACGCGGGCAACCTCCTGGCGCGGATCCCGGGGCGCTCGCAGCGCTCGATCCTGCTGTGCGCGCACCTGGACACCGTGCCGCTCGCCGCCCCGGTCGCGCCGCAGCTGCGAGACGGCGTGTGGAGCAACGCCAACGAGGGGATCCTCGGCGCTGACAACAAGGCCGCGGTCGCCGTGCTGGTGGAGCTCGCGCGGCGCCTGACGGCGGCCGGCGAGCCGCCGCCGGTGTCGGTGGAGCTGCTGTTCTGCGTCTGCGAGGAGGTTTCGCTCCGCGGCTCCGCGCAGCTGGACGCCGGCGCGCTGCGCAGCTCGTTCGGGTTCATCTTCGACCACGCGAGCCCGGTCGGCGAGGTCGTGGTCGCCTCGCCGACCCACTACCGCATCCAGGCCACAGTGCGGGGGCGGGCGGCGCACGCCGGCGTGCGCCCCGAGCAGGGCCGAAGCGCGATCGCCGCGGCCGCCAGGGCGATCGCGGCGATGCGGCTCGGGCGCCTGGATGCGCAGACCACGGCCAACGTGGGGCAGATCGAGGGCGGGTCCGCGATCAACGTCGTGCCGGAGCGCTGCCGGCTGCTCGCCGAGGCGCGCAGCCTGGATGACGCCAGGGCATCCGCGGTGGCCACCGAGATCGTCGACCGCCTCCAGGACGCTGCCGACGCCGCCGAGTGCGACCTGGACGTCGAGGTCGAGCGCACCTTCTCCGGCTACCGCCTGGGCGAGCGCGACCGCCAGCTGGCGGTGGCCGAGCGCGCGCTGCGCTCCTGCGGGCACACGCCGCGGCGGATCCAGTCGGCCGGCGCCTCTGACGCCAACTCGCTGATCGCGGCCGGGCTTCCGTGCGTGTGCCTTGCCGACGGCGTTCAGGCCAACCACGAGCCGGGCGAGCGCGTGGCGCGGACGATCGAGGACGTGCTGGAGATCGCGCTTGAGATCGTCGAGCAGTCAGCCGCCGAGCTCTGCGAGGCTCCGAGCCGGTGACCGGCCCGTGCGAGCGCGGTCAGGCCGACGGGCCGCTGCGCCGGTGCGTCTGGCGGCGGGGGCGCCCGTGAGCGGCTCATTTGAGCTGCTCGGCGAGGAGGTCGCCTTCAGCGGGCGGATCATCCGCGCCGGGATCGAGCGCTTCCGCATGGGCGACGGCAGCGTGGTGCAGCGTGACAAGGTGTGGCACCCGGGCGCGGTCGGCGTGCTGGCGCTCGACCAGGGCCACGTCTGGCTCACCCGCCAGCCGCGCGAGGCGGCGCGCCTGAGCGCCTCGCTTGAGATTCCGGCCGGAAAGCTCGACGTGGCCGGCGAGACGCCGCTTGAGTGCGCGCGGCGCGAGCTGGCGGAGGAGGTCGGGCTGCGGGCGGGGCGCTGGGAGCCGCTTTTGGCCTTCCACACGAGCGTCGGCTTCTGCGACGAGCGCATCGAGCTGTTTTTGGCCAGCGAGCTCGAGCCCGCGCTGGCGGGGCCGCGCCCCGACGGCGACGAGCGCATCGAGGTCGTCCGCTGGCCGCTGGCGCGCCTGTGGGAGGCGATCGCCGGCTCGACGGACTCAAAGACCCTGATCGCGCTGCTGTGGCTCGCCGCCCGCCGGGAGGACGGCGCGCGCGTGCAGGAGACCGGCGCATGACGGCGAACTGAGGCGCCAAGCGATGGCGATCGCCGAGCGCCAACTCCCCGACCGGCGCCTGGCCGAGCTGGCGCTGGACTTCCTGGCGGCGCTTGAGCTCGAGCGCGGGCTGTCGCGCAACACGCTTGAGGCCTACCGCAGCGACCTGGCGCAGTACGGCGCCTTCCTCGCTCGTCGGCGCGTGGACGCGCTGAGCGCAGCGCCGGAGGACCTGCGCGCGTTCGTCGACGAGCTGGCGGCCGGAGACCAGCAGCGGCCGCCGGCCTCCCCGGCCACCCTGCAGCGCAAGATCGCGTGCCTGCGCTCGTTTCACCGCCACCTGCGCCGCGAGCAGCTGATCGAGCACGACCCGGCGGCCGATCTGAGGGCCCCCCGCCAGGGCGCCAGGCTGCCGCGCGTGCTCAGCCGCGATGAGGTCAACAGGCTGCTGGAGCAGCCGCGCGGGACCTCCGCGTGCGCGCTGCGCGACCGGGCGCTGCTTGAGACGATGTACGCGTGCGGCCTGCGCGCGTCCGAGGCCGTCGGGCTGGTGCTCGGCGATCTTGACCTGGAGGAGGGGATGCTGCGCGCGCGCGGCAAGGGGCGAAAGGAGCGGCTTGTTCCGATCGGCGGTCGCGCCGTGGACGCGCTTGCCGTCTACCTGGAGCGCGGGCGGCCCAGGCTGGTGGGGCCGCGCCCGGAGCCGCGCGTGTTCGTCAACCGGCGCGGCAGCGGGCTGTCGCGCCAGGGCCTTTACCGGATCGTCCAGGGGCACGCGGCCGCGGCGGGCCTTGCGCAGCGCATGAGCCCGCACACGCTCCGCCACACCTTCGCCACGCACCTGCTGGCCGGCGGCTGCGACCTGCGCTCGCTGCAGGAGATGCTCGGCCACGCCGACATCGGCACCACCCAGGTCTACACGCACCTGTCGGCCGACCGCCTGCGCGACGTCTACTTCGACTGCCACCCGCGCGCCCAGATCGACCGCCCCGCGGCCGGCCGAGCCGGCCGCCCGTCCGCGCGCGCTCGGGCGGGGGAGCCGCGATGGGGCTGACGCACTTCGACCAGGCGCCCTCGCGCGAGTACTCGCTCGGGCACCTGCGCGCGCGCTGGACGGCGCTGGGCGAGGCGGGCGGCAGCGTCGAGGTGGGGCTGCGCCGCATCCAGATCGAGCCCGGCGCGTGGTCGACGCCCGCCCACGACCACGGCCGCTCGGAGGAGCTGTTCTACGTGCTGGCGGGGGAGGGGATCTCCTGGCAGCGGGGCAACGTCGCCCCCGTCGGACCCGGAGACTGCATACTGTATGCGCCGCGCGCGGGCGAGCACACGCTGCGCGCCGGCCCGGGCGGCCTCGACGTGCTGGCGTTCGGCCAGCGCGAGCACGACGAGGCGCTGCGCTTCCCCCAGCTTGGGATCTCGGTGCTCGGCGGGCGCGCCGTCGCCTCCGAGGGCGGCCCGCCGGACGGAACCCCGGTGCAGTTCGTCCGCGAGGCCGAGCACGGACCGCCGCCGCTGCCCGGCTCCGGCGCGCCGCCCGGGCCCAGGCCCTCGACGATCGTCAACCTCTCAGACGTCGCACCCCAGGAGATCAGCCGCCCGCGCGTCAAGCGCGCGCGACGGGACCTCGGGCGCGCCGTCGGGTCTCGGCGCACCGGCCTCAACCACGTGACGGTCGCGCCCGGCATGCTGTCGGCACCGCTTCACTGCCACTCGCTGGAGGAGGAGATCTTCGTGATCCTCGCCGGCGAGGGCGCGCTGGCGCTCGATGACGACGAGACCCCGGTCCGAGCCGGCCACGTGATCTGCCGACCGGCCGGGACCGGCGTCTCGCACGCGTTCAGGGCCGGCGGCGGCGGCCTTGTGCTTTTGGCCTACGGCACGCGCGACCCGGGCGACATCTGCTTTTACCCGCGCTCGGGCAAGATCTCGTTCCGCGGCGTGGGCGTGATCGCGCGCCTGGAGCGCCTGGACTACTGGGACGGAGAGGACTGACGCGCGGCCGCGGGCCCTCGCCGCAGCGGTGAGGATCACGACACGGCCGCGCAACCCTCGCAGAGCCGGCGAACCTCTGCGGTGGTGGCGTCGGACCCCCCGCGTCAGGGGCGTCGACGCACGCCGTCCGGCAGCGGTGGAGGGTGTCGAAGCCCCGGCGTGGGACCCGTGAGCGCCGGTAGCGCGGCTCGGCCGGCGCGGCGAAGCCGTGCCGTGTCGAACCGCGGCGTGGGACCGGGGGGCGCAGGGGCGCCGGCCGCGGCTGGCAGAATCCCGACGTGCCCAGGCGCGCGTTCGTCGTCGTCATCGATGCCTGCGGGGCCGGCGCCGCCCCTGACGCCGCGCTGTACGGCGACGAGGGCGCCAACACGCTCGGGCATCTGGCCGAGCATCTGGGCGGCCTGAGGCTGCCGAACCTCCAGCGCCTGGGGCTGGGCTCGATCCTGCCGCTGGCCGGCGTTGCGCCTGCCCGGGACCCGGCGCTTCACGGCCTGCTCTGCCCGACCGGGCCGGGCAAGGACTCGACCGCCGGCCACTGGGAGCTGATGGGGATCGTCGCCGCCCGGCGACCGCCCACCTATCCCAACGGCTTCCCGCCGGAGGTGATCGAGCTGGTGCGCTCCGTGAGCGGCCGCGAGGTGATCTGCAACCGCGTCGACAACGGGCTTGATGCGATCGCCCAGTTCGGGGCCGAGCAGCTTCGCACCGGCGCGCTGATCGTCTACACCAGCCAGGACTCGGTGCTCCAGATCGCCGCCCACGTGGACGTGCTGGCGCCCGAGCAGCTGTACGAGGTCTGCGCCGGCGTGCGCAGAGCGCTGCGCGGCGAGCACGCCATCGGCCGGGTGATCGCGCGGCCGTTTGAGGGGGTCGACGGGTCGTTCTCGCGCACCGACGGGAGGCGTGACTACGCGCTTGCGCCGCCGGGCGCCGGCTACCTGGACGCCCTGCGCGCGCGCGGCGTGGAGGTGCACGCCGTCGGCAAGGTGGCTCAGCTGTTCGCCGGCGCCGGGTTCGACGTCGAGCATCCGGCGCCGTCCAACGCCCCCGCCCTGCGATGGGTCTCGGAGCTGATCGACACCCTCGACGGCGGGCTGGTGTTCGCCAACTTGATCGAGACCGACCAGGTGTACGGGCACCGCCACGACTTCGAGGGGTTCGCGCGGGCGCTCGAGGCGATCGACGGGAGCGTCGGCCGGTGGCTGGCGGCGCTGCGCGACGGAGACCTGCTGGTGCTGACCGCCGACCACGGCTGCGACCCGGCCTCCCCGCGGACCGACCACACGCGTGAGCTCGTGCCGCTGCTTGCGATCTTCCCCGGCCATGGCGGGCGCCGGCACGACGGGACGCTGCCGGACGTGGGCGCAAGCGTCATGCGCTGGCTGACCGGCGACGACGACCCGGCCCTGCCGGGAGCCCCGTTCCTCTGATGCCCGAGCTGCCCGAGGTCGAGACGATCCGCCGCCAGCTCGCTCCGCGGCTGGAGGGCCGGCGGATCCTGGGCGCGCAGATCCTCGACGCGCGCTGGACGCGGCCGCAGGACCCGGCGGCGGTCGCCGCGGGCCTGCGGGGCAGGGTGATCGCCGGGCTCGAGCGCCGCGGCAAGTACCTGGTGTGGCGGCTTGACGACGAGCGCTTCCTGCTCGTGCACCTGCGGATGACCGGGACCCTGCTGGTGGACCCGCCGGTCGAGCCCCCGCACACGCGCGTTCGGATCGCGCTCGAGGGGGGAGTCAGGCTCGTCTACGACGATCCGCGGCGGTTCGGCACCGGCCACCTGCTGGTCGGCTCGGACGAGCTTGACCGCCACCTCGACGCCAGGCTAGGCGTGGAGCCGCTCACGCCGCAGTTCACCGCCGCGCACCTGCGCGCGCTCGCGCGCGGCCGGCGCGCGCCGATCAAGTCGTTCATCCTGGACCAGCGGCGGATCGCCGGGGTTGGGAACATCTACGCCGACGAGGCGCTGCATCTTGCGGGGATACATCCGCTGCGGCCGGCCGGGTCGCTGCGCGGCGCCCAGATCGAGGCGCTGCGCGAGGCGATCGTGCGGGCGCTTCAGAGCGGGATCGACGCTCGCGGCGCCACGATCGACGACTTTCGCCACGTCGACGGGGCGCGCGGCAGCTTCCAGGACCGCTTCCGCGTGCACCGGCGGGAGGGCCTGCCCTGCCCGCGCTGCGGGACGGCGATCGTGAAGCTGGTCGTCGGCGGACGCGGCAGCTACGTGTGCGAGCGCTGCCAGCCGCGCCCGCGCCGGTCGGCGGTCAGGCCGCGAGCAGGCTCGTCAGCCGCCCCGCGCGATCGGCCGCCAGCAGCTCCTGAAAGCCGCCCAGGGTCTGGTCGCCGATCACGATCTGCGGGAACGTGAACATCCCCGTGCGCTGCGCCAGCTCGGCGCGTCCATCCGGGTCGCGTGCCAGATTGATCTCCTCGTAGGCGATCTGGCGCTTTGCCAACAGCGCCTTGGCGCTCTGGCAGAACGGGCAGGCGTCGGTGGTGTAGAGCGTGACCTGCTTCATCACTTCAGCAAATATAGCGGTGCTGGAGCACCTGCCAGGGCGCGTCGCCCAGCCGAACGAAGGGCTGCGGCGCGGCCGCCGGGCGGGCAGGCGGCGGAGCGGGCGCCGGGCGGGCCGCCCATCGCGGCGGGGACGTCGATGGGCCCGCTGAAGACCGAGGCGGTCGTGCTGCGCTCGATCCGCTACGGCGAGGCCGACCGGATCCTCCACCTCTACACGCCCCATCGCGGGCGGCTGAGCGCGATCGCCAAGGGCGTGCGGCGGGCGCGCAGCCGGTTCGGAGGCCGCCTTGAGCCGTTCGTGCACGCGCGCGTGCTGCTGCACGAGGGGCACAGCGAGCTGCTGACGGTGACCGGCGCCGACACGGTGGCCCCGTTCGCGCGGCTGCGAGAGCACGCGGCGAGCCTGGACGCGGCCGCGCGCGCGTGCGACGCGGTCGCGCGGCTGTTTGAGACCTCAGAGCCCCATCCGGAGGTGTTCCGCCTGCTGGTGCGCGAGCTGGCGCTGCTGGACTCCGACGCCGCTCACGCCCGGGCCGGCAACGGGCTGGCGTTTCGCCTGAAGCTGCTGCTCGCCGCCGGGATCGTGCCGCAGCTGGCCGCCTGCGCTGTTTGCGGGCGATCGGACCGGCTGGCGGGCTTCTCGCCGGCCGATGGCGGGGTCATCTGCTGCGACTGCGAGGCCCCATGCTTCCCGCTCTCCAAGGACGCCCACGGCTTTTTGGTCGCGGCGCTCGGCGCGCCGCTGGCCGGCGCCCCCGACGCGCATCCGGCGGCGCTGCGCCAGGTCGAGCGCGCGATCGGCGAGACCGCCGAGCACCACGCCCACGTGCGCCTGCGCCCGCTGCTGAGCGCTTGAGGGCCGCCCTCGCGCGTGCGCCGCTCGGGTGGCCGCGGCTGCCCCGTGACGCGCGGCGCTCGGCTCCGCCATCCCCGGCGTGAAGCGCTGGTGCGGGGACCGTGCAAGTTGCGCATGTGATCAGCGACCCGCCGCCGCTCTTGCGCGGCAGTCTGCTGGCTGTTCGAAGGCCACAGACAGACAGAAGGGCTCATGCGGGTCACAACCGCTTATGACGGATGCGCGGGCTGGCGGGCGCAGGGGCCCGCGACGTGGCGTTCGCCGAGCAGGCCGTGATCGTGACGGTCGCGCTGCGCCGCAAGCGCCGCTCTGCTCGGGTGCCGGCGCCCGCGGTCTGACGAGCGCGGTGCGAGCGCCAGGCCGCCGATGGCCGGTTGGCGCCCGGCGCCGGTGCGAGAATCGCAGCATGCGCTCCGCCGCCCCCGATCGCGCCCGTGCCCACCCCAGCGGCCCGCTTGCCGAGGGGTATGCGCAGCGCGTGCGCGAGCGCGAGGAGGCCTGGCTGTCGCCGCTTGCCACGCGCTCGTACCCGGCGCTGCGGGCGCACGAGGAGCCCGACGAGTGCGGGCTGCGCACCCCGTTTCAGCGCGACCGCGACCGGATAGTGCACTGCAAGGCGTTCCGGCGCCTCAAGCACAAGACGCAGGTGTTCGTCTCGCCGGCCGGCGACCACTACCGCACGCGCCTGACGCACACGCTCGAGGTCACGCAGATCTCGCGCACCGTCGCCAGGGCGCTTGCGCTCAACGAGGATCTCACCGAGGCGATCGGGCTCGGGCACGACCTCGGCCACCCGCCGTTCGGGCACGTCGGGGAGGAGGCGCTGGATCGCTGCCTGCGCGAGCGCTTCGGCGGCGGCTTCAGGCACTGGGAGCAGTCGCTGCGCGTCGTCGAGGTGCTCGAGCGCGACGGGCGCGGCCTGAACCTGACCGAGCAAGTGCGCGACGGGATCCGCGGGCACTCCGGCGCCGCCGAGCCGCCCGCCACCCTCGAGGGCAGGATCGTGCGCCTTATGGACCGGGTCGCCTACATAAACCACGACATCGACGACGCGCTGCGCGCCGGCGTGCTCGCCGCCGCCGAGCTTCCGCGCGACGCCATCGCCGTGCTGGGCGACACCGGCTCTGAGCGGATCGACACGCTCGTCCACGACCTGGTGGAGCATTCGCAGGCGGCCGGCGAGATCGTGCAGGGCGAGGAGGTGGGCGGCGCGATGGCGCGGCTGCGCGAGTTCATGTTCGAGCGGGTGTACCTGGGCCCGGTGGCCACGCGCGAGCACGACAAGATCCAGACACTGATCGCGGCATTGTTTGACCACTACTGCGAGCACCCGGAGGAGATCGCCGCCTCGATCCCGGACGCGGAGCTGCCGGTGCGCGTGACCGACCATCTGGCAGGCATGACCGACCGCTTCTGCATCCGCGACTTCGAGCGCCTGCGCGTCCCCGCCGCGTTCGCGCCGTGAGCCGCTACGCGCGCGACTCTCGCGACCGCGTGCTGGAGGCGGTCGACATGGTGGCGCTGGTGTCCGCGCGCACCGAGCTGCGGCGCGCGGGGCCCAACAGCTACTTCGGCCGCTGCCCGTTCCACGACGAGCGGACCGGCTCCTTCCACGTCAGCCCGGACGAGAAGCTCTACCACTGCTTCGGCTGCCAGGCGTCGGGCGACCCGTTCACGTTCGTGATGGAGACCGAGGGGCTTGACTTCAAGGGGGCGCTGGAGGCGCTGGCCCAGCGCTTCGGCGTTGCGCTGCAGACCGAGCGCGAGGACCCGGAGGCGGCCGCGCGGCGCCGGCGACAGGAGCGCCTGCGCGAGCTTCTGGAGCGCGCCGCCGCCTACTACGAGCGGCACCTGTGGCGCTCGGCGGAGGCCGACCGCGCGCGCGAGCACCTGCTCGGCAGGGGCCTTGAGCAGGCCACGCTGCGCGAGTTCAGGGTCGGCTATGCCCCCAGCGCGTGGGACCGGGTGCTTCGGGCATCCCGGAGGGCGGGGTTCGGCGACGGAGAGCTCGAGGCCGCCGGCCTTGCGCGCAGGTCGCGCAGCCGCCCCGGCGCGGTCTACGACTACTTCCGCGAGCGGATCGTGTTCCCGGTCGCCGACGCGCGCGGACGCGTGTGCGGCTTCGGCGCGCGGCGGATGCGCGAGGACCAGCCTGGCGGCAAGTACATCAACACGCCGGAGGGCGAGCTGTTCCACAAGCGCGAGGCCCTGTTCGGGATCCACCTGGCGCGCGCCCACGCCGCGCGGGCGGGGAGGATGGTGCTGGTCGAGGGCTACACGGACGTGATCGCCCTGCACCAGGCGGGCGTGCGCAACTGCGTCGGGATCATGGGCACCTCGTTCACCGAGCAGCAGCTGGGCCAGCTCCAGCGCCTGGTTTCGGTGCTGGACCTGTGCCTCGATGCCGACGCCGCCGGCCAGGAGGCGATCGTGCGGGCGGCCGAGCTGGCCGCCGGGCGAGGGTTGGCGCTGCGGGTCGTCGAGCTGCCGCAGGGGCTCGACCCGGCCGACATCCTGGCGCGCGACGGTCCACGGGCGGCACGGGCGCTGCTGGAGCGGCCGGTGCCGTTTGAGCGCTTTCACGTCATGAGGCTGCTTCAGTCGGCCGACACCTCCTCTGCGGAGGGGCGTGACGCGGCGCTGGCGCAGCTTGCGCCGGTGCTCGGCCGGCTTCCCGCAAGCGTGCTGCGCGACGAGCTGATGCGCACCGTGGCGGGGGCGCTTGAGCTCTCCGAGGCGCGGCTTGCGGCGCTTCTGCGCGCGGCGGGCGGCGCCGGCCGGGCCGCGCCGTCGGCCGGCACCGGGCGGGCTGCGGCGGGGGGCGCGCGGGCCGCAGCGGCGCCGGGCGCCAGGCTGGCGGCGACGGCCGGCGCCAGGCTGGCGGCGACGGCCGGCGCCAGGCTGGCGGCGACGGCCGGCGGCGGGGGCGCGGCGCGGGCGGGCGCCTCGGCCTCGCCGGGCCCGAGGGCCGAGCGGATGCTCCTCGCCGTGGCGGTCGCGCTGGGCGAGCCCGGGATCCGCCGCCTGTCAGAGCTCTCGCCAGACGAGCTGCTCACAAGCTCGGTGCTGCGCCGGGCGGCGGCTCACCTGTGCGAGCACCCCGACGCGCCCCTGGCCGGCATCGAGCGCGACGACGAGCCGCTGGCCCGGGCGCTGGCGGGGATCGTGCGCCTGGCGGGGCGCGTGCCGGACCCCAGCCCGGACCGGCTGGAGCACGCCAGGCTGGTGCTGGAGCGCGACCGCATCGACCGGCTGCTGGTCCGCGCGCGGATGAGCGGCGCCGGCTCGGGCGAGCTCGCACGCCGGCGCGAGGAGCTGCTCGCAGCTCTGCACGAGGTCGGCCTGCGGCTCGAGCGAGCCGTCTGAGACGAGCGCGGGCGCGGACGCTGCGCGAGGCCGCGCCCGGTCGCTGGGCCGCCGCGGAACAGCCGCTGGGCTCAAAGCGGGCGCCGGCCCGCCGCCCGTTGCCCTAAAGTGGTTGCGCCGGGCGGCCGATCCGAGCAGCGATGCGGGGTAGCTCAATGGCAGAGCAAACGGCTGTTAACCGTTAGGTTGTGGGTTCGAGTCCCACCCCCGCAGCTTCCCCGGGATCCCGCACGCGGCCGCCTGTGATCGCCAGGCGCTCGACAAGATCGGCCGCTCGCGGCGCCGCCGGGTGAAGCGCGGCCCAGGCGCCGAGCTGCGCCGCGCGGGCCGCCAGCGCCGGGCGGCGCAGCGCGCGGCGCACCGCGAGCCTGAGCGTCCGCGGGCTCAGAAGGCTCCAGGGCAGGCGCAGGCCGGCTCCCGCCCACACCAGCCGCGCCGCGTTCTCGGCCATGTCGCCCACGTGCGGGACGGCCAGCACCGGGCAGGAGGCGGCCAGCGCGCGCACCAGCGTCCCGTGGCCGGCGTTGCAGATCACAAGCGCGCACTGGGGCATCGTGCGCCCGTACGGCAGCCAGTCGACGAGCCGTGCGTTGGCTCCCAGCGGCACCGGCCGGCGCAGCGGACGGCCCGCGGTCGCGCCCAGCAGCCTGACCGGCTCGGATGCCAGGCCCCTGAGCGCGGCCGACAGCAGCCGGTGGCCCGGGTCCTGGGATGTGGAGGGCGCCACGAGCACCAGCGGGTCATCGCCCTCCGGCGGCGCGACCGGCTCGCCGGCCGGCTCCCAGATGAGCGGCCCGACCACATGCACGTGCGCCGGCCAGTCGCGCGGCGGCTCGAGCTGGGGCAGCGTGCCCACCAGCACCAGCCGCTCGCTGAGCGAGCCAAGCAGCCTCCTGTGAGGGGGGAGGCCAAGCAGCCGGCGGGCCTCGTTGAGCTGCGAGCGCCCGAGGCGCAGGCCGCCCTCGAACGCCGGCTCAAGCGCACGCCACACCGCGGCGCCCGCGCGCGTCCGCGGCGGCCGGGCGCCGAGCGAGTACGGCGGGCGGCCGGGCGCGGGCGCCGGGTGCACATGCGGGATCAGGGTCGCGGCGGGGACGCCCTCAAGCTCGGCGGCGAGCGCGGGGGCGAGCGTCAGGATGTCGTGCACGACGACGTCGGGCCCGAACCGCGCCAGCGCCGGGAGCGTGTCCAGCGTGGCGGGCACGACCTCCCGGTAGGGGCCAAGGCGAGACCCGAGCGGCCGCTCGCGCGTGGGGAACACCGGGTATTCGGGGGCGGCGACGAAGCGCATGCCGCCGGCCTGCACGTCGTCACGCCAGCGCGTCCACGTCTGGTAGGTGACCAGATGGCCGCGGGAGGCCAGCTCCACGCCGAGCGCGAGCATCGGGAAGGCGTGGCCCGGGTCGCCGAACGCGCCCAGGAACACGCGCAGCGGGCGCCCCGCCTGACGGCCCGTCGCCCGGCGCCAGGCGCCCGGCGGACCGTCGCAGTCGGCCCGCATATCGTCAGGGCCCGCCCGCCGAGCCGGATGGGAGCCCCCCGCCGATCCCGCCGGGCGGCTCGAAGGCGATCTCGCCCACCAGGCAGCTTGGCGACAGCGCCAGAAGCATGCGGACCGCCTCGGCGACGTCCTCGGGGCGGATCATCTCCGCGGCGGGGACCGCGCCCTTGATGAAGTCGGTCATCGGCGTATCCACCCAGGCCGGGCACAGCGCGCAGGACTTGATCCCCTCGCGGCCAAGCTCGGCGTTCATCGCCTGGGTGAATGCGATCACTCCCGCCTTGGTGGCCGAGTAGACCGACAGCCACCGCTCGCCGTGCTTGCCGGAGATCGATGAGCTGTTGACCACCAGTGCGTTTCGGTGCTCGGCGGCGGCTGCCCGCAGCAGCGGCGCGCACTCGCGGTACATGAGGATCAGCGACCGCAGGTTGACATCAAGCTGCAGGTCCAGCCGGCGCTCCTGGATCTCGGCGACCGGGGCGCCGACTCCGACCCCGGCGTTGTTGACCAGGACGTCGAGGCGCCCGAACCTGGCCCGGTGCGCGGCGACGACCCGCGCGGGAGCGTCGTCATCTGCAAGGTTGGCCGCGAGGGGCTCCACCTCGCCGCCCTCGGCCGCCAGCGAGGCTGCGGCGGCGCCGAGCCTGTCCGCGCGCCGGGCCACGAGCGTCACCCGATGCCCCTCCTGGACGAGCACCCTCGCGATCGCCAGCCCGATCCCGCTGGAGCCGCCCGTCACGATCGCCGCCCTCTCGCTCATCAACCCTCCCCCTATCGCTCATCAACCCTCCGTATGCACGCCGCGCTGCTCGCGGCATGTGTCGATTGCCCGCTCTGCTCGCGGCCTCTGTTGATCATTGGCTTTGGCGCGGCCCTCCGTGGCCGTGCGCTCGGAGGGCATCCAATCAGGATCGCGCTCTCAGCGTCGTCCGTCCGTCAGATAGCCAACTATCCGCTGGGCGAGCGACGAGCCCGCCTGCAACGCCGCATCCGGCGCCATCGACGCCGGGGCTGCCGCCAGCTGCAGGCGTGCGGCCAGCGCCGCGTCGCGCTCTCGCACGAGCGCCGCCGCGGCCGCGACCGCCTCCGCCACCACCACAGGCTCAAACGACCACAGGACCTCAAAGCGCCGGGCGGCGGGCGCGACCCGCTGCGCGGGCGGCTCCCAGGCCGCCAGGCAGGCGCGAAGGCCCTCGGCGCTGACGATCACCGCCCACTCTCGCGACAGCGGATGGTTGCGCTCGATCGCCAGCTCCACGACATCTGCGGAGCGGACCGCCGGGCCTGTGCCGACCGGCTGCCCGACAAGCGTGCCCGTGTCCGACGCCCTCGCGCCGGGCCGCGCGCCCGACTGCGCGCTCGGGGCGCCGGGGCGGAAATCGGCGAGCGCGACCGCGAGCGCGGCCGTGCGCGCGAGGTCCTGCCAGCGCCCCCGGGAGCGGCGGTAGTAGCGCGCGCGCTGGAAGCTTCCCAGCAGCAGGCCGCCCGCGCCGCGCGCGCAGTGCTCGTCCTCGATCGCGCGGCTGATCGCCAGCACGGCGTCTCGTCGCATGACCATCGGCGGCGTGTCCGCCAGGCGCAGCCTCAACGCGGCGAACAGCGACGGCGGCGGCGGCGTGCGCGAGCGCGCGATCGCGGCCGCCAGCGACAGCCCCTCGGCGCGCAGTGCGCGCACGCGCAGCACGCGCTCGGCGTCCGCTCGGGAGTAGCGCCGCTGCCCGCCGGCGCCGCGCCGCGGGTGGGGGAAGCCGTGGCGCGCCTCCCAGATGCGAAGCGTGGCGGGAGAGACGCCGGACATCACAGCAAGCTGGGCGATCGTCAGCTCGCCTGGACCGCCGTCATCCACACGCTCATGGTACAAAGTGTTGAAGTTCTTTGAACAGTGTGTGCGCTGCGCGCGGGTGACCGTCGCGGCCGCACGAGCTAGAGAAAGGGATGAGGCGCGCGATGCGAGTGCTTGTTACGGGTGCCACGGGGACGATCGGGCGGGCGCTGGCGCGAGCGCTGCTGGAGCGAGGCGACCGGGTGTCGGCGCTCACCAGAGACCCGGAGCGCGCGCGGCGGCTGCTGGGCGAGCAGGTGCAGGTCACCGCCTGGCCCGATCCACAGGGCGGGCCGCCGCCGCAGCGGCCGATCGAGGAGGCCGACGCCCTCGTCAACCTGCTTGGCGAGCCGGTCGCCCAGCGCTGGACCGAGCCGGCGCGCCGGCGGATCCGCGACTCCCGGGTGCTGGGGACGCGCTGGCTGGTGGCCGGGCTCAAGGCCTGTGGCGAGCGCCGCCCGTCGGTGCTGATCTCGCAGTCGGCCACGGGCTGGTATGGGCCGCGTGGGGACGAGCGGCTGGATGAGGGCGCCGCCAACGGCGGCGACTTTCTCGCGACCGTGGTGGCCGAGTGGGAGCGCGAGGCGCGGGCCGCCGAGGCGCTGACGCGGGTCGTGCGCACGCGCACCGGGGTCGTGCTGTCGGCGGGCGACGGCGCGCTGGCGAAGATGCTGCCGTTCTTCAGGCTCGGCATCGGCGGCCCGGTGGCCGGCGGTCACCAGTACGTCCCGTGGGTTCACATCGATGACGTGGTGCGCGCGATCATCTTTTGCATCGACGATGAGCGGGCCGCCGGCGCGGTGAACGTCACGGCCCCCAATCCGGTCACCAACGCCGACCTGGCGCGCGCGCTGGGTCGGGTGCTGCGACGGCCGGCGGTCCTGCCGGTCCCGGCGATGGCCGTGAGGCTGCTCTACGGCGAGATGGCCACGATGGTCACGACGGGCCAGCGAGCGCTGCCAGCTCGGCTGCTGGAGCTCGGGTTCGGATTCGAGCACCCGGAGATCGAGGAGGCGCTTTCGGACGTGCTCGGCGGGTGAGGGTCGGATGGCGGCCGGCGCATGACCGCGATCGTTTGGCTGCGCAGGGAGCTGCGCCTGCGAGACAACCCCGCTCTGGACGCCGCGATCCGCTCGGGCCTGCCGGTCGCGCCGGTGTTCTGCTTCGACGACGCGCTGCTGCGCGGCCGCCACGCGTCACCCGCTCGCACGGCCTTCCTGCTGGGGTGCCTGGCGGAGCTCGATCGCGACCTGCGCGACCGCGGGGCTGCGCTGCTCGTGCGCCGGGGCAACCCGGCGCACGAGCTGTCGCTGCTGGCCTCCGAGCTGCGCGCCACGGAGCTTCACCTGACCCGGGACGTGGGGCCGTTCGCACGGCGGCGGCAGCGCGAGGTCTCAGAAGCGATGGCTCACGCGGGCGTGCGGGTGCACGATCATCCCGGGCTGTTCGCGGTCGACTCGCTGTCGGCGATCAGGACCGGCGCGGGCGCCCCCTACACGGTCTTCACGCCCTTCTTCAGGCGCTGGCTTGCGTGCCCCCGGCGCCGGCCGATCCCAGCCCCGCGCGCCCTGCGAGGAGGCCTCCCGCTCAACGCCCGTCGCGGAGAGCTGCCCACGCTCGCGCAGCTGGGGCTGCCGGAGGCCGATGTGCGCGGCACGCCGGCCGGCGAGGCCGCCGCGCAGGCCGCTCTGCGGCGCTTCTTGTCCGGGCCGGTGGCCCGCTACGCCGCCGAGCGAGACCTGCCGGGTGCCGACGGTGCCTCAAGGCTCTCTCCCTATCTGCATCTGGGCTGCCTGTCGGTGCGCGAGCTCGAGGCGCGGCTGCCTGAGGGGGACGGCGCGGCCGCGTTTCGCCGCCAGCTGTGCTGGCGCGACTTCTACGCCCACGTGCTGGGCCACTTCCCGGCCGATGCGCGGATCGAGCACCAGCCGAGGATGCGCGCGCTGTCCTGGCGCGACGACGCGGCCGCGCTTGATGCCTGGCGCGCCGGCGTGACCGGTCATCCGCTGGTTGACGCCGCCATGCGCCAGCTCAGGCAGGAGGGGTGGATGCACAACCGCGCGAGGCTGGTTGTCGGCTCGTTTTTGACCAAGGACCTCGGGATCGACTGGCGGGAGGGCGAGCGGTGGTTCATGCGCCTGCTGGTGGACGGCGACGAGGCCTCAAACAACGGCAACTGGCAGTGGGTGGCCTCCGTCGGCGTCGATCCCCAGCCGCCCGCCCGGCGGATCTTCAGCCCCGAGCGCCAGCTGCGGCGGTTTGACCCCGACGGCACCTACACCAGGCGCTACGTGCCCGAGCTGGAGGGCGTGCCACTGGCCTATCTGCCCGCCCCGTGGACGATGCCCGCCGACGTCCAGCGCCGGGCGGGGTGCAGGATCGGCCGCGACTACCCGGCGCCGATCGTCGACCACGCGCTCGCGCGCGCGGAGGCTCTGCGGCGCTACCGCTGCGCTGCGGGGCCTGGTTGAGCGCTCTGCGGCGCTACCGCTGCGCTGCCGGGCCTGGTTGAGCGCTGTGCGGCGCCGTCCGGTGCGCTCTGGCCCGCGACGGCAGCCCCCGCAGCCCCGGCAGCTCGAGCTCCAGGTGCGCTCCTGCGCCGCGCGATGGCAGCGCCCGCGCCCGGCCGCCGTGGGCCTCGGCGATCGCGCGCACGATGGCCAGCCCCAGGCCCGCGCCGCCCTCGCGGCGGCTTCTGGAGGCGTCGGTCCGGTGGAAGCGCTCGAACACCCGCTCAAGCTCACCCTCCGCGATTCCCGGCCCGTCGTCGCGGATCACGAAGCGAACGCGGCCGCCATCGAGTGCCTCGACGTCCATCGCCACCAGCCCGTGCGGTCCCGCCGTGTGCTCGATCGCGTTGGCGATCAGGTTGCGAAGCGCCTGCGCCAGGCGATCGGGATCGGCGGTCAGCGTGGCCGCGGGCACCTCGCCGAGCTCGAACCGCCGCGGCGCCGCGACCGTAGCCGCGGACCACAGCTCGTTGACGAACGGCCGCAGGTCGAACGTCCGCGGGTGCAGGAAGTCCCCGCGCTCGGCGCGCGCAAGCAGCAGCATGTCGTCCACCAGCCGCGAGGTTCGCGCCACCTCGGCCGCGACCAGCCGCTGGACCCGGCGCACCTCGCCGGGCTCGGGCGGGTCCTGGGCCGCGAGCACCTCAAGCTGCCCGGCGATCACCGTCAGGGGCGTGCGCAGCTCGTGGGAGGCGTCGGCGATGAACTCGCGCTGGGCGACGAACGCTGCGGCCAGCCGGTCGAGCATGCGGTTGAAGGAGTCGGCCAGCACGTGCACCTCCGCGGCGGCGGCCGGCGGCGGCCGCATGCGCGGCCGCAGGTCGCCGTCATCGATGCGCGCGGCGACGCGGGCCATCCTGCGCAGCGGCAGCGACACGGACGCGCCGGCCAGGTAGGAGGCGACCAGCGCCAGCAGCAGCGCCAGCGCACCCGCGGCTGCGAACGCGCGCAGGATGCTGCGCTGCGCGCGCCCAACGATGGCAAGCGGCTCGCCCGCGCCCACCCTGACCGCGAGGTGGTGCACGACCACGATCCGCTCGTCAAAGCGGGCCGGTCCAACGTCGGCGACCCGCCGGGTGCTCATCCCGGTGGCCCCCGTCAGCAGCGCCCGGGCCAGCTGGTTCTCCCGGGCCTGCTGGACGGGCGGCTCGTCGTGGTCGACGGGCAGGTCGCGCACCGACTCCGGGTGGTTTGAGACCGTTCCCTGCCCGGGGACGACCGCGAACAGCAGCGACGAGGTGGCCGAGAACGGCTGCGCGCCCAGGTAGCGCTCGATCTGCGCAGCGAGGTCGCGCACCGGCGCCGACCGCAGGGCGCCCACGGCCTGGGCCAGCTGCGTCACATCGCCGGTCACGTCGCGGTCGACCTCGCCGCGAAGCTCGGCGCCCGTGCGCTCGTATACCACGGCGAAGGTCACCGCCAGCACCGCCAGCAGCACCCCCGCCACCCACGCGGCAAGCCGCCAGCGCAGGCCGACCCGCGCGATCAACGCGCGCACGCGCCACCACCCGCGGCGGGCCTCACTCCTCCTCCAGCCTGTAGCCCCGCGAGCGGATCGTCCTGATCCCCACGGGCTCGCCCCCGGCGGCGAGCTTTCGGCGCAGGTAGCCGATGTAGACGTCGACGACGTTGGTCGCGGGGTCGTGGTCGTAGCCCCAGACGGCGCGCAGGATCTGCTGGCGGGTGAGCACCTGTCCCGGGTTGCTCATCAGGTAGGCGAGCAGGTCGAACTCCGTGTTGGTCAAGCGGACGGGCCGGCCGCGGCAGGTGACCGTTCGCCCCAGCAGATCAAGCTCGATCGCCCCGCGCCTTAGGACGGTCGCCGGCATCTGGCTGGAGGCTCGAAGCTGCGCGCGGATCCGGGCCTCCAGCTCCACGAGCGCGAACGGCTTCACGACGTAGTCGACGGCGCCCGCGTTGAGCCCGCCGACGCGGTCCTCCAGCTCCCCCCGGGCCGTGAGCACGATCACCGGCAGTCCCGGGCGCAGCACCGACAGCTGGCCCAGGATGTCCAGGCCGTCACGGCCGGGCAGCATCAGGTCAAGCACGACGAGGTCCACGTTCTCGCCCAGCGCCAGCTCCAGCCCCCGGTCGCCGTCGAGCGCCACCCGCACGTCGAGTCCCCGTGCGCGCAGCCCGCGGTGGACGAAGTCCGCGATCCCGGGCTCGTCCTCGATCAGGACGATGTTGGGCACCGGGCCATCATAGGCTCGCGCGCCCGCGCCGCCGCGAGGGCGCGGCGCCCGGCGATCGGGCGGCGCCCGGGCGTGGACGCCGGTGCCGCCGGCGGCTCTACGCACAAAGAGAGTTCTCATGAAGGCATGACCGCCGGTTAAGCGACCCGCCCGACAGTGGATCCATGAGCCGCCGTGCGCGCGCATACAGCCCCGCTCGGCGGGACGCTGCGCTCCGGCGCCTGCGTTCCGTCAACCGCCTGCTGATCGGCGCCTCCCTCGCCGCGACCGGCCTGCTGTCGGAGGTGGCCGCGCAGGCGTTCCCCGGTCACGCGCGCGTGGTCGCGCGGGGCGTGCCGGCAGCGGCGCCGGCTGCCGGCTTCACCCGGCGGGCGTCGACGCAGGTCGCCTCGACGCCGCCGGCGGCCTCACAGGCCGCGTCGTCTCAGCCCGCGTCGTCTCAGCCCGCCTCGACTCAGCCCGCGTCGACCCAGCCCGCACCCACGCCGCCGGCGGCCTCACAGCCGACGTCGACTCAGCCGCCCTCCACCCAGCCGTCCTCCACGGCGGCGGCGGCCCCGCCGCCGGTCGTCTCGGGGGGATCGTGACGGCCGCCGCGGTCGCGCCCGGCCCGGCGCAGGCGCTCGTGACCGAGCGCTGGGAGGCGCTGGGCACGACCGTCGTGCTTCGCTACATCGGGCCGCCGGACGCATCCGCCAGGGTCGCGGTGGAGCTTGAGCTTCAGGCGATCGATGCCGCCGCCAGCCGCTTTCGGCCCGACTCGGAGCTCTCGCGGCTCAACGCGGCGAGCGGGCGGCGCGTTGAGGTCTCGCCGCTGCTGGCCGAGGCCGTGCGCCTGGCGCTGCGCGCCGCGCAGATCACCGGCGGCGCGGTCGACCCCACGCTTGGTCAGAGCCTGATCAGCGTCGGCTATGACCGGGACTTCTCCGAGCTTGAGCGGCCTGACGAGCTGCCTGGGGCCGGCGGCCTTCCCGGGCTCGGCGAGCCCTACGGGACGGTGGGTGGGCTGCGCGCGGACCGGCCGAGCGCCCGTCGGCGCACGATCGTCGTCAGGCGGCGCACGGTCCCGGCGTGGCGTCGGATCGAGCTGTTTGAGCATCCGCCGGCGATCCGCCTGGCTCCGGGGACCATGCTCGATCTCGGAGCGACCGCAAAGGCGCTGGCCGCCGACCGGGCGGCGCACGCGGCGCTGCGGGCGCTTGGTGCCCGCGACCGACGCTCGAGCGGTGCCGCACGCCGGCTGCAGCGGGGCGTCCTCGTATCGATCGGCGGGGACGTGGCGACCGCGGGCCCGCCGCCGGCGGGCGGCTGGGCGGTGCATGTCACCGATGACCATCGAGCCGGGCCCGAGGCGCCCGGCCAGACGGTGTCGATCAGCTCCGGCGGCCTTGCCACCTCCAGCATCGTCACGCGACGCTGGAGCCACCACGGGCGCACGATGCACCACATCCTTGACCCGGCGCACGGGGCTCCGGCATCGACCTGCTGGAGGACCGTGAGCGTCGCGGCCGCAAGCTGCGCGGACGCGAACATCGCCTCCACCGCCGCGATCGTCATGGGCGCCGCCGGGTCCCGCTGGCTGGCCGAGCAGGGGCTTCCCTGCAGGCTGGTGGCGATCGACGGGGCCGTCAGGGTTCAGGGAGGGTGGCCACGGTGACGGTCGGCCCCAGCGCCTGGTGGTACCTGACCCGCTCAAGCGGCGCGGTGGCCCTGATCCTGCTCACGGTCGGCCTTCTGATCGGGGTCGCGTCGATCGGGCGCCTGGGCGGCCCCGGGGTGCCGCGCTTCATGGTCGGCGCTGTGCACCGCAGCGCCTCGCTGCTGGCGCTGGTCTTCCTCTCGGTCCACATCCTCACGGCGGTGCTGGACAGCTACGCCTCGATCTCGCCGGTCAACGCGGTGCTCCCGTTCACCGGCAGCTACCGTCCGCTGTGGCTGGGGCTCGGAGCGCTGGCGTTCGACCTGCTGCTGGCGGTCGCCGTGACCAGCCTGCTCAGGCGCCATCTCGGGCACCGCGCGTGGAAAGCGGTGCACTGGCTGGGCTACCTCGCCTGGCCGATCGCGCTCCTGCACGCCCTGGGCACCGGCAGCGACGCTCGTCAGACGTGGATGCTCGCGATCGGTGTCGCCTGCGCCGCGGCGGTGCTCGCCGCGGCTGTCGCGCGAGCGCTGATCGGCTGGCCTGATCGCGCCGGGCTGCGGATCGCCCTGCTCACGGCCGCCGGCGCGTTCGCCCTGGGGTTGGTGGTGTGGCTTCCAGCCGGGCCACTGGCCCGCGGCTGGGCCCGCCGTGCCGGAACCCCGGCCGCCCTGCTCGGCTCCTCGGGTGGGGGGCGGGCATGAGCCTGCCGCGGCTACTGGCCGGGGCTGGCGCCGAGCCGATGGGGCTCGAGCGCCACCTGCGCGTGCACGGCCCGCTCCCGGTCGCCCGGCCGGCCGAGCTCATGGCCGAGCTCGAGCGATCGGGCCTGCTCGGGCGCGGCGGGGCGGCGTTTCCCCTGGCGGCGAAGCTGCGCGCGGTGATGGCGGCGTCCGGCCGCCGGGCGCCGGTGGTGGTCGTCAACCTCGCCGAGGGAGAGCCGATGAGCTTCAAGGACCGCACGCTGGCGCAGCTGGTTCCGCACCTCGTGCTCGACGGGGCGCTGTGCGCCGCGACGCTGACCGGAGCGCCCGACGTCATCCTGGCGGTCGAGCGGCATGCCACGGCGGCGATCGAGTCACTGCGTGCAGCGCTCGCGCAGCGGACCGACGTCGGCCGTCGCGGTCCAGAGGTCCGGATCGCCGCCGTGGGGCCCGGTTATCTGGCCGGTCAGGAGACCGCGCTGGTCAACCAGCTGAGCAACGGCGACCCGCGACCCACCACGCAGCCCCCGCGGGTCGCCCAGCGCGGCGTCGCCAGGCGCCCGACGCTCGTCTCCAACCCCGAGACGCTCGCGCACGCGGCACTGATCGCGCGCCACGGCGCGGGCTGGTTTCGTGAGCTTGGCGGGCGGGAGGAGCCGGGGTCGGCGCTCGTCACGCTCAGCGGCTGCGTGAGCGCCCCGGGCGTGTATGAGATCGAGCTCGGCTCGCACCTGACCGCGCTGCTTGAGGCCGCGGGCGGGCTGTCGCAGACCCCGCGCGCGTTCCTGCTCGGCGGCTATGCGGGCACCTGGGCGGACGCCGCGGCGGCGCGGGGCCTGCGGCTCTCCCGGCGAGGCCTCGAGCCGGTGCGCGCGATGCTCGGAGCGGGGGTGATCGTGGCGCTGGGCGCGGACGCGTGCCCCGTGGCCGAGGTCGCCAGGGTCGGCGCGTGGATGGCCGACGAGAGCGCCGGCCAGTGCGGTCCATGCGTCAACGGGCTTGAGGCGATCGCCGGCGCGCTGGCGGAGATCTGCACGGGAGGCGCCCACCGGGGGGTGTTCTCGGACCTCAGGCGGTGGGCCGAGCTTGTCACCGGACGGGGCGCGTGCGCGCATCCCGACGGGGTCGCGCAGTTCGTCTCAAGCGCCCTGAGGGTGTTCGCCGCCGAGTTCGACGACCACGCCCGCCACGGCGCCTGCGAGGCGTGCGAGCGGCCGCCGGCGCTGGCCATTCCCGCCAGCTGGGGGAGCGCGCCGGCCATCGCGGAGATGATCCGGTGAGCGGGGGGCGACGGTGAGCCAGCGGATCGCGGTCGATCCGATTCGCTGCGAGGCTCACGGCCTGTGCGCCGAGCTGCTGCCGGAGCGGATCTCACTGGACGAGTGGGGCTATCCGCTGATCGACCCCGAGCCGATCCCGGCGTCGCTGGAGAGCCTCGCCCGCCGGGCGGTGGACGCCTGTCCGACGCTGGCGCTGCGCCTGCACCCCGAGCGCGCCCAAGCCGGGCGCCGCGCCCAGGGGGGCCGCCCCGGCTACCGGGTGCACCGCGCCGGGCGCTGAGCTGGCGCCCGGGCCGCGGGCGCCGGGCGGCCGCCATCCGGCGGGCAGACGGCGGCCGGGCCGGTATCCGCCGGCGCGACGGCCGCTCGATCAGGGCTGGTCAGGCGCGCGCCGGCCGCCCGCTCAGCGGCGCGCGACGGCAGCCGCGGCCCCGCCATCGCGCCCGTGGCGCCAGTGCGTCCAGGGGCCGAAGCGCCCGCTCAGTGAAAGCGCAAGCAGCAGCCCGACGACGATCGCGCCCGACAGCGACAGCCAGCGTGGGCCGGAGCCCGGAATGCGACCTGGGGGCTCGTGCACGGCGCTGGCGAACCCTGGCACGCCGGCGCGCAGCTCGGCCAGCCGCCGCCGTGCCTGGGCGGGAACGCCGCGCATGCGCACGAGCTCCGGCAGGTGTCCGACCACGTGGATGGCGGTCGCCGCAAGCCACAGCAGAAAGCTCGCCTTGTGCGCCAGCGACAGCCATCGCTCGGCTCCGGAGCCCGGCCCGGCCACAAGCAGGCCGACGCCGCTTGCCAGCACCGCCACCGTCAGCGCCACCACCACCGGGCCGAGCATCCGCAGCGCCGGTGGCGGCGGTCCCTTGGCGAGGTAGCGCGGGTCGCCGGTGTAGTAGCGCACGAAGCGGTGCCCGGTGCTCGCGAGCTTGAGCGCCACAGGGCCGATCAGGACAAGCCCCAGGAAGAGGTGAAGCCACATCAGGCGGCCGATCGCGACGATCGTGACCCCGAGCGCGGCAAGCAGCAGGATCAGGGCGTGGCCGGTGATCACCGTCAGGCGCTCGTTGCCCTCCGTGCCCGGGTCGGCCGCATCGGTGCGCTCGATGAGATCCATCGCGTCGCCGATCGTGCCCGCGGGCGCTAAGCGTCGCGTGAGAGCAAGATGAGAAGGCTCTTGCGAAAACGCTCAGTCGCCGGCGCTCAGCAGATCCTGCGAGCGGCGCATCGCGTCCTGGAGGTGGCGGCGAGTGAGCGTCTCAGCGCGCCTGGCGTCGCCCGAGACCACCGCGTCGAGGATGCGCTGGTGCTCGTCTGCGTCCAACAGCATCTGCTGCGGCGTCTCGCGCTGGCGTTCGTAGATCACCTCGCCGATGCGCGCCACCCACAGGCGCTCGGCGAACTGCTGCAGATAGGCGTTGGCGCTGGCCTGCACGAGCGCCAGATGAAACTCCCGGTTTGCCTCAAAGCTCCGTGCGACGTGGGGGATGGCACGGCGCTGCGCGGCGACCGCCCGGCGCATGCGCGCGATCGCCTCGACCGGGCGCTCGGACGCGGCGAGCCTGGCGGCGCCGGGCTCCAGCACGAGCCGGGCCTCGTAGGCGGCGCGGATCTCCGCCGGGCCGACGTCGGCCACGCGCGCGCCACGGTTGGTGCGCATCTCCACCAGCCCCTCGGCCGCAAGGCGCCTGAGGGCCTCCCTGACGGGCGTGCGCGAGACGCCAAGCTCGGCGGCGAGGTCCTCCTGGTGCACGCGGCCGCCGCGTGGCACCTCGCCCGCGGTGATCCGCTCGCGGATCGCGGCATACACCCGGTCCACGACGCTCTCGATCGCAAGCGGCTCGGCGCGCCTGGGGGTGCCCGCCGCCGCCATCGCACGCTCCCGTCCCGCGCGGCGCTCAGGCCGCGGCGGCCGCCTCCGTGAGCGCGCCCTCCAGCGCGGTGAGCAGCTCGTCGATCTCCCCATCGGAGATGATCAGCGGCGGGGAGAAGGCGACCGTGTTGGCCGACGGGATCAGCCTTCCGACGACCCCTCGGCGAAGGAGCGCCGAGACGACCGCGGCGGCCTGCGCGGTGGGGCGCAGCCCGATCGCCTGCATCAGCCCCACGCCGCGGACCTCCGCGATCTGATCGTGGTCTGAAGCCAGCGCGTCTAGCCCTGCCCGCAGGCGAGCGCCCGACGCTCGCGCGCGCTCCACCAGCCCCTCGTCGCGCAGGATCCGCAGGTTGGCGGCGGCCGCCGCACAGCAGGTGGGGTGCCCGGCGTAGGTGCCGCCGTGCGCCAGCGTGAGCGCCGGGTCGGACTCCAGGCGCTCGCGCACGCGGGGCCCGACGACCACTCCGCCCAGCGGCAGATAGCCGCTGGTGACGGCCTTGGCGAACGTCGTGAGATCCGGCGTGACGCCGTAATGGTGGCTTGCAAACCACGAGCCCAGGCGGCCGAAGCCGGTGATCACCTCGTCGAAGATCAGCAGGGCGCCGCACTCGTCGCACAGCTCCCGCAGCCCCTGCAGGTAGCCGTCCGGCGGCGGGAACACGCCGCCGGCCCCCTGAACGGGCTCCGTGAGGATCGCGGCGATCCGGTCCGGTCCGTGGTAGGCGATCGCGGCGCGCATCGCGTCGAGGCTGTCGCGCTCCACCTGAAAGCAGTCGGACAGCAGCGGACCGAACTGGGCCCGGTTGGCGGGCAGGCCGCCGACCGACGTGCCCCCGAGCATCACCCCGTGGTAGGCGCCCGTGCGGCTGAGGAAGATCGTCCGGCCGCCCTCGCCGGCGGCGCGATGCGCGGCGCGCGCGAGCTTGAGCGCGCTGTCAATCGCCTCAGAGCCGCTGTTGACCCACAGCACGCGCGCGCCGGGGATCGGCGCAAGCTCTGAGAGCATCTCCGCCAGGCGCTGCTCGGGCGGGTTGGTGAACGAGCCGAAGGTGTGAAACGCGTCGAGCTCGCCCATCTGCCGGGCGACCGCCTCGGCGATCTCGCGCCGGCCGTGCCCGGCCGCGCAGAACCACAGCGCCGCCGTCCCGTCCAGGTACTCGCGGCCGCCGGCGTCGTGCAGCCTGCACCCTTGCGCGCGCACGATCTCCAAGAACTCGCTGGCCTCCCGGGCCGGGGCCGCGAACGGGTGAAGGACCGCGGGCACGCTCACCGTCCGGCCTCCTTCCCGGCCGGCCGCCCAGCCTCGGTCCCGGCCGGCCGCCCGGCCTCCGTCCCGGCCGCCTCACACGCATGCTCGTCCGGCGGCGCCGGCACCTGCTCATGGGCCCGCTCGCCAGCCAGCGCCGCGGCCTGCTGCTCGGCGTCGCGCTCGTCGATCGCCAGGGCCACGTGCAGCGTCTGCGCCGTGACCGCGGGCTGCTCGCCGGGCTCGCCGGGCGCACGGTCTGACTGCAGCACGCGGTTCTCCAGCCTGCCGATCCCGTCCACCTCGACCGCGACCACGTCGCCCGGCGCGACCGGGCGGGAGTTGGCGGGCGTGCCGGTCAGCAGCACATCGCCGGGCTCAAGCGTGATCAGGCGGGCCACGTCGGCCACCTGGTAGGCGAACGAGAACATCAGGTCGGAGCCGGTGTGGCCCTCCTGGACCAGGCGTCCGTTCACGTAGGTGCGCACCGTCAGATCCTCCGGGTCGACGTCTTGGGCATCCACCATCCAGGGGCCCAGCGGGCAGAACCCGTCCTGGCCCTTGACGCGCAGCATCGAGCCGCGGTCGGCGTGGCGGAAATCATGCACCCCCCAGTCGTCTGCGACCGTGTAGCCGGCGACGTGGTCGAGCGCCTCATCGAGGCCGACGCCGCGGCAGCGGCGGCCGATCACGACCGCGATCTCGCCCTCGTAGTTGAGGAAGCGGCAACCTGCGGGCCGGATGACCGGCTCCATGTGGGCCGACAGCGACGAGGGGGGCTTCATGAAGTACGAGGGCTGCTGGGGAAGGCGCGCCATGCGGTACTCGACCGCCCGCGAGCGGTAGGTGAGGTGGGTGGCGATGATCTTCGAGGGCGACACCGGCGCCAGCCACCGCTGCACCTGCTCGGGCGCAAGCGCAAGCCCGTCGCCGGTTATCGTCCGGCCGTCGAAGGTGACCTCGCGCACCGCGCCGTCGTGCCAGATGCGGCCGCGCCTCATGCCGGCTGCCTCTCGTGCTGGGCGACCACCTGCACCCCGTCTACCGTGTAGCCGAACGAGAACCGGTAGCCGCGCAGCATCTCGCGCGGGGCAAGGGCGCTCAGGTCCTCGATCGTGTCGTCGTAGAGGCGCAGGCTGGCGCTGCCCTCCCAGACGGTCGAGACCTCACGGTCATAGCCGCCGGCCCTCACCAGCTCGAACACGTCGGGCACCGGTCCGCTGGCGGCAGGGAAGTGGCGCGTGTTGTGCATCGGCGGGTCGGAGACCACCGGGCCGGTCTTGGACTCGTGCTCCAGCGTCAGCTCCAGGCGCGCTATCTGTCGGTCGGCGGCCGTGCATGTGGCGCCGAAGCGCGCGCCGGGCGCCAGGACGGGCGTGGCGCGCCCGGCGCAGAACAGTCGGGTCATGTGGATCGAGCCGAGCTTCTTGGGGAACCCCTGAATCCACCCCCGGTACATGGCGAAGTCCTTGTCTACCCAGATGTAGACGCAGCGGGTCACCGGCGCACCTTCAAAGCGCGCGCCCGCCACCAAGAAGAACTCCCGGTACTGGGAGCGGATCGGGTCGGTCAGCTCTCGCAGGTCCGCCGAGCAGGACTGCCAGTCGGCGAAGATCGCCGCCATCGCGCCGGGGTCCTCGGCGGGCTCAAGCTCGGGCGGCAGCAGCGCGGCGACCGCGTCCGGGTCGGTGCGGTACTCGGCCACCAGGAAGTCGCCCGAGTAGTGCCACGGCGGCGGCGGCACGATCCCGGCGCGCCCGTCGGGCGACAGCGGCGCGGTATAGCCGCGCAACGTCACGCGCGCACCGCCGTGGCGCGCGCGTGTGCCCCGTGGGCTGTGGCGCCGGCGCCCGCCGCGTGGGCCGTGGCGCCGGCGCCCGCCGCGTGGGCCATGACGCGGGCGCGTGCCGCATTTGCAACCAGCTGCGAGAACAGCCGCTGCTGGCGAGGGTCCTCAGGCATCTTCTCCGGGTGCCACTGCACGCCGACGCAGCACCAGTCGCCGCGCGGCTCGACGGCCTCGATCGTCCCGTCTGAGGCCGTGGCCGTGACCCGCAGCTCGCCGGGATCGGCGATCCCGTGGTGGTGGATAGTGTTGACGTGCAGCGCGTCGGCGCCCAGCGCCTCGCGCACCCGCGAGGCGGCCGCCAGCGATACCCGGTGGCGGCGGGCGAGGATCTCGGCGGGCGCGGCGTCGAGGTGCGCGCCGTGGGCCTCGGAGGGCGAGAGCCGCTGCGCCAGGCGCCCGCCGTGGGCGACCGCCAGCAGCTGCGCGCCCCGGCAGACCGCCAGCGTGGGCAGCGACCGCTCGCGCGCCGCCGCGATCAGCTCAAGCTCCCACGCGTCGGCGGCTGCGTCGACGTCGGCGACGTCCTCGACGGGCGCGCCGTAGGCCGCGGGCGCCACGTCGCCGCCGCCGGTGACAAGCAGCCCGTCGGCGAGCTCCAGCAGCTCGCCAGCGAGCTCGCGAAGCGAGCGCGGCGCGTCGGGGTCGCGCGGCGAGCCGGGGGGATCGCAGCGCTCGACGAGCGGTCCGGGCGGAGCGGGGGGGCGCGGCGCGATCAGCGCCAGCGCGCCGGCGCGCGCGAGCGCGTCGGTGTAGGCGGGGTCCAGCGTGTCCAGCAGCGTGCGCTCACCCAGGTAGGTGGGAAGCTCCCGCCGCCAGCACGTGACGAGGATCCGCGGCGCGCTCATCGAGTGAATACATTATGTGAATCTTGGGCGATGCTCGCAAGCCAGCGGTCGAACAGGGCAAAGGCCTGTGCGCGCGCGGCGTCCGCGTGGCGCGCGCTCTGAGCGGCCAAGAGCTCCGGCGTCAGGCCCGTCTGCGGGAGCTTGGGGTCCGTGCGGGCCCACAGGTCGGCGAGCGCGGCGTCGGCCTCGGGGTGAAACTGAAGCCCCAGGTGGCGGCCGTGCCGGAACGCCGCCGGCCCGGCGGGGCTGCGAGCGAGCTCCCGCGCGCCGGGCGGCACCCGCATCTGCTCGAAGTGGTACTGAAGCCACGGCCCCGGCGGGATCGACGGGTCCTCGCCCTCGATCGCCACCCAGCCGATCTCCGGGCGCGCCAGCGGGTCGCTTCCCCCGCCCAGCGCCCGCGACAGCGCCTGGCCGCCAAAGCAGATGCCGAGCACCGGCACGTCGGCGTCCACCGCCCGCGCGAGCAGGCCGATCTCCTCGGGCACCCACCCGGGGTCGGCGTCGTTGGCCGACCGCTCGGAGCCGAGCGAGACCACGAACGCGTGCTCCCGCGGGTCGGGCGCCGGCTGGTGCCAGATCTCGCAGACCACGAACGGAACGCCGCGTTCGCGCAGCCACTCGCCCAGCCGCGCGGGCGGCCCATCTTCCCCGTGCTGGAGGATCAAGCCTGGCTTTGACAGCACCCAACCCCCACTCTAACGTTGGCGGCGGTGAGGCGGAGCGCGTCGCGGCCGCTGTTGCGGGGATGACCTCGGCGGCTCCTGACGGCCCGGCGCTGCCGCTCGCAGACCGCGAGGGCGTGCTCGAGCACGCCGCGCGCCTGATCCTTGCTGCGTGGCGCAGCTTCGACCACGCGCGCCCCGGCCAGCCGCTGCCCGACGACGAGCAGGTCAGGCTGTTGACGCGGCCGCTGCCCCGCGTGCCGTCCGACTCGCGGGCGGCGCTGGACCAGGCCGCACGGGTGCTCGACGCCTCGCTTGCGCAGTCACGGCCTCGCTACTTCGCCTACATCGGCTCCTCCGGGCTGGAGATCGGGGTGCTGGGCGACTCGCTGGCCGCCTCCCACGACGTCAACGTCGCCGTCAGCGCAGGCGCGGCCGACCTGCTCGAGGCGCAGACGATCGCTTGGGTGGGGCAGTTCGTCGGCTTCGACGAGCGGGCGGTGGGGGTGATGAGCGAGAGCGGCACGATCTCCAACCTGACCGCGCTCACCGCGGCCCGGGAGGCGGCGCTGCCGGGCGTGCGGCGGACGGGCACGGCGGGGCGCCGGATGGCGCTCTACTGCTCCCAGGAGGCTCACTACTCGGTGCGTCGCTCAGCAGAGGTGCTGGGGATCGGCGGCGAGAACGTGCGCGCGGTCCCGATCGACGCCGCCAGACGGATGCAGCCGGCCGCCTGCGCTCAGGCCATCGACGCCGACGTGCGTGCCGGCGTGACGCCGGTGGCGGTGGTCGCGACCGCCGGGACCACCCTCACGGGCGCGGTCGACGACATCGACGCGCTCGCCGACGTGTGCGAGCGGCGGGGGGTCTGGCTGCACGTCGACGGGGCATACGGGCTGCCGGCGGCGGCGACCGAGCGTGCCGGCCCTGCGTTCCACGGCCTGCGTCGCGCGCAGTCGGCGACCGTCGACGCGCACAAGTGGCTGTATGTGCCCAAGCCCTGCAGCCTGCTTTTGATGCACGATCTCTCCTCGCTCGAGCGCGCCTTCTCCCACGAGGAGAGCTACATCCCGCACGGCGACCGGCCGCTGCACGCCGTCGACCGCACCCTTGAGTACTCGCGTCCGCTGCGCGCGCTCAAGCTGTGGCTGGCGTTCACCGTGCACGGGGCCGACGCGGTCCGCGCGGCGATCGAGCGCAACCTCGCCGAGGCGGCGCTGCTGGCCGACCTGCTTCGCCCAGACCCGCGCTTTGAGCTCCTGGTCGACCCCCCGACGCTGTCGGCGGTCTGCTTTCGCCACCGCCCGCCGGCCGGCGTCGACCCCGATGCGCACAACTCGGCGCTGGCGGAGGCGGTCTCCGCCGACGGGCGGATCCTGTTGGCCGACGCCGAGGTCGACGGCGCGGTGTGCCTGCGCGCGTGCTTTGTCAACCACCGCACCACCGAGCAGGACGTCCGGGCCGTCCCGGAGGTGGTGGCCGAGGTGGCCGAGCGGATGGGGGGGCGGTGAGCGCGGCCGCGGCGATCGTCGAGGGCGTCGAGGTGCCGCTGGACCACTACATCGACGGCCGGCGGGTGGCGTCCGGGCGCCGACTGGAGGTGCGAAGCCCGATCGACTGGGATGGCTGGCTGCTGGGCGAGGTTGCCGCCGGCGGCGTGGATGAGGTCGACGCCGCCGTGGCCGCCGCGCGCCGCGCCTTCCCGGGCTGGGCCGCGCTCGGCGCCGACGGCCGGCTTGAGGTGCTCTCGCGGCTGGCCGACGAGATCGACGCGGCGGTCGGGGAGCTGGCCCGGGTCGAATGCGTCGACAACGGCTCGCTGCACGAGGCGATGAGCCTGCGCGTGCTGCCCCGCGCGGCGAACAACATCCGCTTCTTCGCGCGCTTTGCGGCCCAGCGCCTTGACGAGGGAGAGCGCACCCTTCCGGGCGGCGAACGAAACCGCGTGCGCCACGAGCCGTGCGGCGTGGTCGCCGTCTCGACCCCGTGGAACGCGCCGTTCATGCTCGCCACCTGGAGGGTGGGGCCGGCGCTCGCGGCGGGCAACACCGTGGTGCTCAAGCCACCCGAGTGGGCGCCGCTGACGTGCTCGCTGCTGGGCGACATGGCCGAGCGGGCCGGCCTGCCGCCCGGCGTGCTCAACATCGTCCACGGAACCGGCGCGCAGGCGGGCGCGCCGCTCACCGGCCACCCGGGCGTTGACCGGGTGGCGTTCACCGGCTCGCCGGCGACCGCGCGGACCGTCTATCGCGACGCGGCCGCGCATCTCACCCCCGTGTCGTTTGAGCTCGGCGGCAAGTCGCCGCTGATCGTCTTCGACGACGCCGACCTGGACGCGGCGGCCGCCACCGCCGCCTACCAGTACGACAACGCGGGCCAGGTGTGCCTGGCCGCCACCCGGCTCTTGGTGCACGCCCCGGTGCTCGAGCCGTTCATGGAGCGCTTTTGCGCACGCGTGGCGGAGATCCGGGTGGGGGACCCGCGCGAGCCCGCCACCAGCTACGGGCCGCTGATCCACCCCGTGGCGCTCGAGCGGGTCCGCGGGCATGTGGCCAGGGCGCTCGAGCAGGGCGCGCGGCTTGCGTTCGGCGGCGAGCCGCTGGGCGGGCTCTACTACCCGCCGACGCTGTTCTGCGACCTGCGGGCCGACGCCGACATCCTCACGCGGGAGGTGTTCGGGCCGGTGCTCACGCTGCAGAGCTTCGGCGAGGAGGCCGAGGCGATCGCGCTGGCCAACGGCACCCCCTACGGGCTGGCCGCGACCGTGTTCACCGGCTCACAGGCGCGCGCGGCACGGGTGAGCGCGGCGGTGGTGGCGGGCACGGTGTGGGTCAACTGCTTCTACGTGCGCGACCTGGAGACCCCGTTCGGCGGCGCGCGCGAGTCCGGCATCGGCCGCGAGGGCGGGCGCCACTCGTTCGACTTCTACTGCGACGTCAAGACCGTCTGCGAGCGCACGGCGCTGTTCACCGAGCCCTGAGGCGCTCATCCTGCGCCGGGCGCTTGCGCCGCCGTCGGGCGCTCATCCCGCGCCGGGCGCCCGCGCCGCGCCGGCGGGCGCCTGCGCCGCGGCGTCGGCCGCCAGCGCCACGAGCCTGCGGCACAGCTCGCCGACCTCGCGCCTGTCGTCGGTGTACTGGGACGGCTTGAAGCAGATCGTCGTGTAGCCGGCCGCCAGCTGCGCGGGGATGGCACGGGCCGCCTGCTGCAGATCGGCCACCGAGTCCGGGCCGTGAAAGCGCCCGCGGATGCCGCCGACGAGCTCAAGCTCCGCCGGGTCTCGTCCGGCTGAGCGCAGCCCGGCGCGCAGCCGCTCCAGCTCGGCCGCCGTCGGCTGTCCGAAGGGGTGAAACCCGTGGCCGTGGGCGGCCAGGCGGCGGATGGTGAAGGACGCGACCGTCGAGCCGCCAAACCACAGCCTCGGCCCTTCGGGCCGAAACGGCTTGGGCTCCATGTGCACGCCAAAGAAGCGGTAATGGCGGCCCTCGAAGCTCGCCGGCCCCGGCCGCCACAGCGTCCGCCAGGCGGCCAGGTGCTCGTCCAGCAGCTCGCCGCGGCGCTCGAACGGCACGCCCAGCGCCTCGTACTCCTCGCGGTGCCAGCTGACGGTCGGCTGCACCACGAGCCTTCCCTCCGACAGCAGGTCAAGTGCCGCCAGCTGGTGGGCGAGCAGCAGCGGATGGCGCAGCGGCGCGATGATCGCCGCGGCGATCAGGCGCAGCCGCGTCGTCGCCGCGGCGATCGCGCTCAGGAGCACGATCGAGTCCGGCCACGGTGTGTCCGGGTCCTGGTTTCCGGGCGCCGCGTAGTCGCGCGGGTTCACCGGTCGCCCGCCCGCCCCCGCGGAGGCGCCCAGGACGATGTGCTCTGAGACCATCACGCCGTCGATCCCGGCGCGCTCGGCCTCCTGGGCGATCGCCACGAGCGCGCGCAGGTCACGCGGGGAGACGATCGTCCAGTTCTCCGACAGCACCAGGACCAGCCGCGGGGCCGGCGGGGCCGCCATCTCAGGCGAGGGTCATGCGCACGGGCAGGCGCTTGAGGCCGTTGGTGAAGTTCGAGCGGTGGCGCGCGGGCTCGCCGGCCAGCTCGATCGAGCCGACGCGGGCCGTCAGCTCCTCCAGGAAGACCCGGACCTCGAGGCGCGCCAGGTGCACGCCCAGGCAGTGGTGCGGGCCGCCGCGTCCGAACGTCAGCTGGTCTGTGGGGTTTCGCCTGACGTCGAAGCGATGGGGGTCCGGGTAGTGGTCGGGGTCGCGGTTGGCGGCCGCAAACCAGACGACGACCTTGTCGCCGGCCGCGATCCGCTGGCCGCGCAGCTCGCAGTCGGCCGTCGCCGTGCGCCGGAACCACCAGACCGGCGAGGCGTAGCGCAGCATCTCCTCCGCGGCGGAGCCGATCAGCTCGCGCTCGGAGCGCACCAGGGCGTACTGGTCCGGGTTGCGCGCCAGCGCCAGCGTGCCGAGCGCCAGCGCCTGGCGGGTGGTCTCGTTGCCGGCCACGATCATCAGCGCGAACATGTTGTCCAGCTCTCGCTCGGACAGCGGGCAGCCGTCGATCTGGGCGTTGGCGATCAGCGTCAGCACGTCCTCCCGGGGGTGCTCGCGGCGGTCGGCGTAGTAGGCGCGCCCCAGCGCGCACAGCTCGCGGGCCCAGGGCGATCCGAACGGCTCGTAGCGGTCCTCATCCCGCTCGCCGGCGTATGCCAGCTCGCCCACGTACTCGGGCTCGGTGTCGACCAGCAGCCGGTCGCCGAGCTCGATGAGCTTCGGCAGGTCCTCGTCCGGCAGGCCGAGGATCCGCGCCAGCACCCGGATCGGGATCGGCGCGGCGAGCTCGCGCACGAAGTCAAACGGCTCGCCGGGCTCGATGCGCTCCAGCAGCCCGCCGACCAGGGCGCGCAGCCACCGCTCGTAGGCGGCCACCGCGCCGGGCGTGAACTGGGTGGAGATCAGCCGCCGGTAGCGGCCGTGGCGGGGAGGGTCCATCTCCAGCAGGTTTCGCCTGGCGTCCAGCACGTCGGGGGGCAGGTCCTCGATCGTGGCCGCGCCGCCCACCTCCGAGGAGAAGGTGCGCGCGTCACGGACGACCGCCAGCACGTCGTCGTAGCGCGTGACGGCCCAGAAGCCGGGCCCGCCCGGCTCCGGGTGCCGGTAAACCGGCGCCTCGCGCTGCAGCAGCTCGAACACCTCCCACGGCTCGTGGTCGGCGAACAGGTCGTGGTCCAGGAGGTCGACCGGAAGGGTGCGCGCAGGCTCTGTGGTCATCTCGCCATCTACCCCTTTTTGCGTAATGTATCCAAATCTCGGGCGATCCGCGACCCATCAGGCGTGAAGGCCGTACTCCGCCCAGTCCCAGTCGCCGACGTGGCGTCGCTCGCGCTGCGCCTCGCTGCGCTTGAGGGCCGCGAAGGTCCGCACGAGCTCTGAGCCAAGGCCCTGCACGAGCGCCTCGTCGGCCTGAAGCGCCTCAAGCGCGCGCTCCAGGGTGCCGGGCAGCGATCGCGCGGGGGAGCCCTGGCCCGGGGACAGCGGCGGCGGCGGGCGAAGACGGCGCCGCACGCCGTCCAGCCCGGCGATGAGGATGCCGGCCAGCAGCAGGTACGGGTTGGCCGAGGCGTCGGCGCCGCGCACCTCCACGCGGGTGCCCGCGCCGCGCTCCGGCGGGATGCGGATGTAGCTGAAGCGGTGATCTGAGCCCCAGTCGGCGCGCGTGGGGGCCATGCCGCCCTCCACCAGCCGCCGGTAGCTGTTGACCGTCGGCGCGCCCAGCGCGGTCAGGCCGTCGGCGTGCTCGAGCACGCCGGCGATGAACGCCAGGCACATGTCGCTGAGGCCGCCGTCGGCGGCGGCGAACGCGTTGACGCCGTCGGCGTCAAGCAGCGAGACGTGCACATGGCAGCTGGATCCCTCCGAGTCGGAGAACGGCTTTGCCATGAAGCTCGCCTGCAGCCGCTCGCCGGCCGCCAGCTCGCGCAGCGCCTGCTTGAAGCGAAACGCGCGGTCGGCGGCGTCCAGCGCCTCGCCGTGGTCGAGGTTGATCTCAAACTGTCCCGGGGAGAACTCGTGGTGGGCGGTCGTCACCCCCAGCCCGAGCCCCACCAGGGCGCGGTGGATGCGCCGAAACGCCCCCTCCGGGTCGGCCTGGCGGCCGGTCGTGTACGCCAGGCCGCGGCCGGCCCCGTAGCGCTCGACCGCGCCGCCTTCGCGCGCCAGGAGGTAGAACTCGAGCTCCGGCGCCATCTGGGCACGCAGGCCGAGCGACTCGGCTGCGCGGGCCGCGCGGCGCAGCGCGCCGCGCGGCGACAGTCCCCGGTCGCCGCGCAGGTCGGCGATGAACCACGCCGTTTCCGGCTCCCAGGGCAGGATCACGCCGGTGGTGAGGTCGACGTGGCTGTGCATGTCCGGGAAGGGGCTGCCGGCCGCGAACCCCGGCAGCTCGAGGGGGTTGCCGTTGATGTCCTCGATCATGCTGATCAGGCAGAACCCCAACCCCGCGACGGCCAGATCCAGGCGCCTGAGCGGCAGGTCCTTGGAGCGGCACTTGCCGTGAAGGTCGCAATGGCTCACGCGGGCGGTGTGCGCGCCGGCGGCGCACAGCGCCTCGATGACCTCGTCGAGCGCCGGGCCGGCGGCCGACCCGGCGACCGGCTCAGGCGTCCCAGATGACATGCAGGTGCGGTGGGCGCCTGAAGTTGAACCCCACCGGCTCGGTGGGGTGCGCGGGGTCAAGCCGCAGCCCCTCAAGCCGTGTGAACAGGGCGCGAAGTGCGGCGGCGCCCTGCAACCGGGCCAGGTTGACCCCCAGGCACATGTGGATCCCCTTGCCGAAGGACAGGTTCTGGCGTCGGGGATCCCGGGTGATGTCGAACCGGTCCGGGTCCGGCACCGTCGCCGGATCGCGGTTGGCCGCGTGGATGACGCCGATCACGTAGTCGCCGGCGGCGATCGGCACGCCGCCCAGCTCCGTGTCGACGGTCGCCCAGCGGTCGGTGTAGCCGACGGGGGGGATGAACCGCAGGCCCTCCTGCACCGCCGCCGGCCACAGCTCGGGCCGCTTGGCCAGCAGGCGCACCTGCTCGGGGTGGCGCAGCAGCGCCCAGGTGGTGTTGAGGATCATCGACTCGACCGTCTCGACGGCGCCGAACAGGATCAGGCGCAGGTTGGCCTCAAGCTCCTGCGCCGATCGCCACGCCCCCCGGTGGATGGCGGCCGACAGGACCGACCCGTCGTCCCGCGCGCGCGCGCGCTCGATCCCCGGCGCAAGCAGCGCGCTCAGACGGCTGCGGGCGCCGGCCGCCCGCGCTCGCGCCTCTGGCTGGCGGTAGCCGACCATGCCCTCGGCGAACACGCCGTATATCTCGTGCACCTCGCGCACCTGCTCGAGCCCCAGGCCGAGCACCTCTCCGGCCAGCCCCACGGCGAACGGGCTGGCGAACGCCGCGCCCAGCTCCGCGCGGCCGGCGGCGGCGATGCCGTCGAGCAGGGACTGCACGCGCGCCGCGATCGGCTCGGCGAACAGCCGGTGCACCGAGGAGTACTTGAAGGCGCCGGCGAACGGCCGGCGGTGGCGCTCGTGCTCCTGGCCGTCGGCCACCAGCATCTGGTCGCCCAGCACGACGCGCTGCGGGTTGTCCGCCACGTCCACCGAGAAGCGCCGATCGTCCATCTGCAGCTCGTCAAACAGGGCGCGACTTGTGACAAGCCAGGCGCCGTGCTGGGCAAACCATGTCACGGGCTCGCGCTCGCGCAGGCGGTGAAGCAGCGGCGCGTTGTCGTAACGGTCAAGCTCCGCGAGCCTGAGCGCGGCGCCCAGCGGAAACCTCATCGGGCCGTCGGCCCGTTGCGCCCGGCGTCAAGCGTCTGCAGGAACCGCGTCAGGACCGCGTTGAAGCGCTCGGCCTCCTCCCAGAACGGCGCGTGGCTTGAGTGCTCGAACAGCTCCAGGCGCGCGCCGGGGATCCGCTGGGCGATGTAGCGGCCGGCGTCCGGGGAGGTGAGCTTGGGGTCCGCGCCGAACGCCACCAGGCACGGCACCGAGATCTGGGGCAGGAACTCCCGATAGTCCTTCAGCGTCTGGCTGACGAGGATCGTCGCCGCGATCGTGGCGGGCACCCTGCGCATCTGTGAGGCCATCCACGCCACATCGGCGTCGGACGGCTCGTGCAGCATCATCGCGACCAGCCCCTCGATCAGCGCGTCGGGGTCGGTCTGCAGCTGCTCGAGCGTGTGGTCGAGGATCTCCGGGGTGAAGAAGCCGAACTCGTAGCCGGGCCAGACGAAGTCCGACGGCGGCTGGTCGACGATCACCAGGCCGGCGAGCGAGTCGTGCCCGTGGCGGGCCAGGTACTCATAGCCGACCATCGCTCCCATCGACCAGCCGACCATCGCCGGCCGGCGCACGCCGAGCTGCTTTAGCAGCGCGTGGACGTCGTCGGCGTAGCCGGCGACCGTGTGCCCCTCGGCGGGGCGGTCGGAGGCCCCGTGGCCGCGCAGGTCGGGCACGATCACCCGGTGCTCGCGCGCCAGGTGGTCGATCTGGCGTGAGAAGAACTCGCCGCTGCACATCATCCCGTGCACGAGCACCACAGGGGGCCCCGAGCCCTCGTCCTTGACCTCGAAGCCCACCCCGCGCGCGGTGACCCTGCTCATCGCCGCCAACCTCTCATCGGCCGCACCACCTCAACCCTGAGCCAGCGCGGAGGCGCTCCCCGCCCCGCCCCCGGCGGCCGCGGATTCCGCCTCGGCGTCCTCGGTGGCGTAGGCGGCGGCCCGGGCGATCCGGTCGGGATGGCGCGCTCGCAGGAACAGGTACCAGACGAGCGACAGCGCCATGCCGGCCAGCCAGATCCACACCCCCTGGGCGATCGGCTCGGGCGGGAACGGATCGAGCGACCCCTTGAACGCCAGCACCGGCGCGGCCACCCCGATCAGGACCACGATCAGCCGCCACCACCGCGCGCCCCAGGTGGGGAATGCCTGCCACACGAGCACCAGGCCGTAGACGGCGAGGAACAGGTAGATGATCTCCACCAGGAAGCTCCCGGCGTCGGCGGCGATCGTGAACGTCTCGATCACGTTGGCGCCGCCGCTGGGCGCATAGTCGGTGACGACCGTCCACAGCAGCATGATCACTCCCCAGCCGGCCAGCAGCACGTTGGCCGACACCGGGGTGTTGTAGCGGGAGGTCTTCGACAGCCAGCGCGGCAGCAGGCCGTCGCGGGCGAGCGCGAACAGCAGCCGCGAGGAGGTGACCATGATCGCGATCCCCAGCGACAGGGCGTCGAAGATGATCGCCAGATCGATCAGCACGCTCAGCCACGAGCCGACGTAGGTCTGGGCGAGCGTCCCCATCGCGTCTGGCGAGCTGGCCCAGGCGTTCTTGAGCAGGGCCGCGCGACCGAAGCCGATCGTGGCCGCGTAGGTGACGAGCAGGTAAAGCACGGCGCTGAGGAACACGGTGAGGATCAGCGCCACCGGTATGTAGCGGCGGGGGGCGTGCATCTCCTCGGCGATCGAGGCCGCCGCCTCAAAGCCGACGAACAGCAGGATCGCGAACAGGACGCCGCTGAAGACGCTGTTGACCGACGTCTGGCCCGGGTCGAACACTGACCAGGTGTTGCCGCCGACGCCGCCCTTGGCGATGATCACGATCGAGAGGATCAAGAACGGGATCGTCGAGCAGGCGGCCATCGTCAGCACGCCGCGCACCGCCAGGCGCACGCCGAAGTGGTTGAGCGTGAACGCCACCACGATGCCCGCCAGGCCGCCCGCCCACCACGGGATGTTGGCGTGCAGGTGCGCGGCGAAGAACCCCTGCACGAGGAAGCACAGCCCCAGGTAGATGCCGCCGGAGCCGAGCATCAGCACGCCGCACAGGTAGGTCCCGCCGGAGAAGACGCCGAACGAGTTGCCCACCGAGCGCGCGAGGTACTCGTACATCGCGCCGGCGCCCGCGAACCGCCGCGCGTACAGCGAGATCGCGTAGGCGATCCCCAGCGCGCCGATGTCGCCGAACACGATCGAAAGCGGGGTGTTGAAGCCCGCCACTCCGGCCACCAGGCCGCTGACCGCGCCCACCGAGAAGATCGGCCCGATCCCGAGCGCCTGCCCGACCGCGTGGATGAGCGTCAGCCTTCGGGGCCCGAGCGAGCCCTCCGATCGCACCGCCACCGCGTGGCCCGCCTGTTCTGACATCGCCTCTCCTCAGCCGCATCCGACGGTCACCGACACCAGACCGACGGTGACCGACACCGCTAATGAATACATTACGCAACCACGATGGGACGGTCAAGGCGCAGCCGCGGGTGCTCGCCGTGCGTCTGGCGCGCGCGCGATCCCCGCGCCCTGGGCGCGCCTACGGCGTCGCGGCGGCGTGCTCGAAGGCCGCAAGCGCCCTGTCGATGCTCGCCTCGGTCATCGCCGTTGAGATCGCCGCCAGGCCGTTGCCCGCGATCAGCACCCCCCGCCGGTAAAGCCGCCACCACAGCCGGGCGGGGTCGGGCACCTTGACGCGCAGAAGCGAACCGCGGCCTGCCACGTCGAACCCCATCCGGGCGAGCTCCCCGCGCAGGCGGTCACCCAGGGCGTTGATGCGCTCGATCTCATCGGCGGTCAAAAGCTCGAGCGCCCGGCGGCCGGCTCGCATCGACAGCGGGTTGGCCGAGAAGGTGCCCCCGTGCGGCAGGTGGCCCGCCGTCCGCGGGTCAAACAGGTCCATCAGCTCCGCGCGCCCTCCGATCGCCCCCACCGGGTAGCCGCCGCCGATCACCTTGCCAAGGGTCGTGAGGTCGGCCTCCAGCCCGTAGAGGCTCTGAAGCCCGCCGGGCGCCAGGCGGAAGGTGATCACCTCGTCGGCGATCAGCAGGATCCCGCGCCGCCTGGTCTGCGCGCGCAGGAGGCGCACGAACTCGGGGTCGGCCGCGACCAGGCCGGCTCTGTTGGGCATCAGGTCAAACAGCACGCACGCGATCTCCTCGCCGCGCTCGCTGAGCACCGCCTCAAGGCGCCGGGCGTCGCCCACCGGGACGCTGAGGATCGCATCCGACAGGCCGCGCGGCACCCCCGCCGCCCCCGGAGCCAGGGCGCCGTCGTAGCTGCCGTGGTAGCAGCCGTCGAACCTGACCACCACGTCGCGCCCGGTGGCCAGCCTGGCCAGGCGCAGCGCGATCATCACCGCCTCGGTGCCCGATGCCGCAAAGCGCCACCGCTCCACGGCCGGCATCCGGCGGCTCAGCTCCGCGGCCAGGTCGATCTCGTGGCGCGTGGGCAGGCTGAAGCACGCGCCCTCGCGGACCGCGGCGATCGCCTCGGACACGATCTGCGGATGGGCGTGGCCGTGCACGAGCGCGGTGTAGTTGCCGATCAAGTCCAGCAGCTCGTTTCCATCGGCGTCGAACACGCTCGCTCCCGCGCCGCGCACGAGGTAGGGGGGACGCGGGGGCACGAACACGGTCGTGCGCGTGATGCCGCCCGCGAGCAGCTCTCGCGCCTGCGAGTGCAGCTCGTTGGAGGCCTGCAGCGATCCCGTGGGCGACCCGCGCGCGCTCACCGGACGAGGCTACAGCCGCGGCGCGTACTCGGCGAACTCCCAGTCGGTCACCCAGGCCCGGAAGCGCTCGAGCTCGGCGCCCTTGATCGTCCTGAAGGTGTCGATCAGCTGGCGGCCGATCGCCTCGGCGAGCACCTCGTCGCTGCCCAGCGCGTCGAGCGCCTCCTGGAAGGTGCCCGGCAGGACGGCCCCGAGCTGCTCGTCGGGGAGGTCGTAGATGAACCCCTTCAGGGGAGCGGGCGGCTCGAGCCCGCGGCGGATCCCGTCCAGCCCCGCCGCCAGCGCCGCCGTGTAGGCGAGGTAGGGGTTTGCCGTCCCGTCGCCCAGCCGGATCTCAAGGCGGCAGGCCTCGCCGCGCTCCTTGGGCACCCGCACCAGCGTCATGCGGTGGTCGTGGCCCCAGCAGACGCGGGTCGGGACCAGCGCCTCGGCGGTGATCCGGCGGTAGGCGTTGACGGTGGGGTTGAAGAACACCATCATCGCCGGCCCGTGCTCGAGCACGCCGGCGATGAACTGCCGCGCGAGCGGGTTGAGCCCGTGCTCGGGGTCGTCCGGGTCGCCGCAGACGTTGGTGCCGTCGACGTCGCGCAGGGAGATGTGCAGGTGAAAGCCGGAGCCCTCGTCGTCGTTGAAGGGCTTGCCCATGAACGTCGCCAGCAGGCCGTCGCGCGCCGCGAGCTCCTTGACCAGCGCCTTGTAGCGGAACGCGCGGTCGGCTGACTCGAGCGCCGGCCCGTGGCGGAGGTTGATCTCAAACTGGCTGCGTCCGTACTCGTGGGCCGCCGCGATCGCGCCCAGCTTTAGCTCGACCGCCGCCTGGAGCATGCGGCCGAGGGTTCCCTTGGGGTCCGCCACCGACCCCACCGTGTACACGGGGCTGTCCTGACGCGCGTAGGGGCGCCAGCCGTTGGGCGCTCCCGGGTCGGGCTCGCACAGGTAGAACTCGAGCTCGGGTCCGACGATCGGCTCAAGCCCCAGCTGCGCGAAGCCCTGCAGCACCCTGCGCAGCGCGCCGCGCGAGTCCACCGGGGACGGGGCGTGCGTGACCGGGTCCTCAAGGTCGACCAGGCAGGCGGCGACCTCCGGCTCCCAGGGCAGGCGCACGAGCGTGGAGAGGTCCGGGCGGGCGAGCAGGTCCGGGAAGCCCTCCTCGAACCCGGCCACGACGTGGTGGCGAAGGTCGACCGTCATGATCGCAGCCACGAACGCAACCCCCTCCTGAGCCGCGTGGCGGAAGTGCGCCACCGGGATGTCCTTGCCGCGGCAGATCCCGTGCAGGTCGGCGTACTGCAGGCGCACGGCGCGCACGCCGTCGGCCTCAAGCTGCGCCAGGCGCTCGGCGGTGGTCTGGTGCTCACCGGGGTGCACGTCGGTGCTCATCTCACTCTCCTTGCGCTTCGGCGGTGGACTGTTGCTCGAACCGCTGCGGCTCGCACCGCTGCGGCTCGAACCGATGCGGCGGCTCGCACCGCTGCGGCCGCTCGCGGCGGCGGGGCGCGAACGCGAGCGTACCGGCGTCGACGATCGCGGCGCCCCCGTCGACGCAGACCACCGCGCCGTTGACGTAGGCGGCGCCGGGGGACAGCAGCCAGGCGATCGCGCTCGCGGCCTCGGCGGCGGTGCCGGGCCTCCGGGCGGGAACGTCCTGGACCGCCAGCTCGTAGGCTCGCTCGCGGTCGACCCCCCGCGCTCGGGCGAGCTCGTCCATCGCGGCGTCGGCCATGTCGGTGCGAATCCAGCCGGGGCAGACGCAGTTGGCGCGCACGCCGGCGGGGCCGTAGTCGAGCGCCACGCAGCGCGTGAGCATCACCAGCGCCGCCTTGGAGCTGCAGTAGGCGGCCGACTCGGGGTCGGCGCGCAGCCCGGCCAGCGATCCGACCGTGACGATCGCGCCGCGGGCCTCGATCAGCGCCGGGAGCGCGCGACGGCACAGCAGGAACGCGCCGGTCACGTTCGTGCGCAGCACTCGCTCGAAGCGCTCGAGCGTCTGCTCAAGCACGGCGCCGCCGGCGCCGGTTCCGGAGCTGATGACCAGCGCGTCCATGCGCCCGAAGCGCTCCAGGCAGCCGTCGACCGCGCGCGCCGCGCCCTCCGGCGTGGCCACGTCCGCGCCGGGCACCATATGGGCGCCCGTGCGCTCGGCGACCTGCGCAAGCGGCCGGTGGCGGCGGCCGGCGACGCACACCTCCCAGCCGCCCGAGGCGAGCAGCTCGGCGGTCGCGGCGCCGATGCCCGAGCCCCCGCCGCAGATCAGCGCCACGGGCGCCGGGTCAGCGCCCGCGGTCACGTCGGCGGCTCCGGCGTCGAGGTCGGCGCCTGCGGCGTCGAGGCCGGCGCCGCCGGCTTCAGCTCGGCGCTGCGCTCGCGTCGGCGGCTGCGGCGTGAGATCGGCGCCTGCGGCGTCAATCGTGCAGGAAGCGCTCGACGAGCGACATCGGGAAGCTCTTGTCGGCCAGCTGGTAGGCGAGCGCCGTCATGCGCCAGGAGTCCGACAGGTAGAAGCGCTCGTAGAGCTCGCCGCGGCCGCCCAGCTCGGAGCCCAGGAAGTCCCAGGCCAGGCGGAACAGGCGGATGCGCCGCGTCGCGTCGGCTCCCGCCGCCTGGAAGTAGGTCTCGATCTGCTCTCGCAGCGGGCCCTCCACGTCGGCCCGCGACGGGGTCGCCATGAACCCGCCGCCGCCGATCAGCTGCAGCAGCTCGTTGCAGCGCGGAAGCCACTTGGGCATCTCGCCGCGCAGCGCCAGGAAGGGCCGGTCGTCGGGGTACATGACCCCGCCGGCGTCCGGCCTGGCGCCCGCCTCCGCGGCGACCAGCGCGCTGCGCGCAAGCTCGCACATCGCCCAGATCTGCCCAAGCTTCTCCTGGATGTGGTCGAAGCGCACCACCCCGGTCGTGTTGGCGATCGCGTGCCCAAGGCCAAACGCGAAGCACAGCTTCACCCAGGCGCGCGTGAACGCCTGGTGCATGATGTGCCCGCGCCACCCCGTGTCGGTGATCACCTCGCTGTAGCCGACCGTGTCGCCGTCCAGGAACACGCGCTCGCGGGGGATCTCGACATCGTCGAAGATCGCCACCGCGTCCATCTCGTCAAAGCGCGAGGACAGCGGATAGTCGAACGGATCCCGCTGGCGGCTGGAGCTGTCGCGGCAGATGAAGCGCAGCCCGGGCGTGGCGATCGGGATCGCGAACGAGAGCGCGTAGCGCCCATCCTGGGGGCGGATGTCTGACCCGGGGTAGACCAGCAGCTCGTCGGCGAAGGGCGCCAGGGTCGCGAGCATCCGTGCGCCGCGAACGACGATCGAGTCCGCGCCCTCTGCGACCTTGTGCAGCGAGACCTGGCCCATCGCCTGCTCGGCCTCAGGCTTTGAGCGGTCGACCTGCGGGTTCATCAGCGCGTGCGTGGTCGACAGGTCGTGGTCGCGCATCATCGCCTGGTAGGCGACGAGGTTGGCGGCGCCCTGCTCGTTGCCACGCCTGGCCCAGACGTCGCTGCGCCCGGCAAAGCAGGCGAACGTCACGTTCAGGTAATCCGGCGTTCGTCCCATCGTGCCGCCCGAAAGCGCCGCGACGATCTCAAACGCGCGCCTGCGGCGCTCCAGGTCCTCGCGCGTGCGCGGGATCAGGTGGCTGACGTTGACGCGCAGGCCGGGCACGTCCGGAGATGGGGCGAGCATCTCGTCGGCGTGCTCGTGCTGCAGGTCGAACACGCGCGCGAGCGAGAGCGCCGCGCCGCGCAGGTCGGGGTGCTCGAGCGGGTGGGTGATGCGCTCGCCGCCCAACCAGATCTCGCGCCCGCCCTCGCGCAGCCCGTCGAGGAACTGCTCGCCCGTGCGCGCGCCGGTCGCCTGCGCCTGGAGCGTCATCGCCTGCCCCCGGCGGGCGTCTGCTCGCCGTCGTGGGCCGGCGCGTGCGCGGGCGGACGCCGCTGCGACCGGTCCTGGTCGGGCCGCTGCGGCTGCGGCGGCCGCTCGCGGGACGGAGCCGGTTGCGGCCGTCCCTGGTCTGACCCCGCCTGGAGCGAGGCCTCCGCCTGGGGCGACCCCTCCGCCTGCGGCGACCCCTCCGCCTGGGGCGACCCCTCCGCCTGCGGTGGGAGCGGCTGGCCTAGCGCCTCCCGGCCCTCGCGCTCCCAGCGCACCGCCAGCTCGTCGAAGCGGAAGTAGGAGCGCGGGGGCAGGATCCCCCAGGTGTTGGAGGAGTGGGCGTTGTCTGGCCAGGTTCGCGGCCGGTGCCCGTCCTGAAGCTGCTCCATGTCGCAGAACAGCTCCACGAAGCACTCCTCCTCCGGGATCCGCACGTAGGCCGCCAGGTTCCGGCCGATCCCGTGGCGCACGGGACCCCAGCCCAGCCAGCGGCCATGCTGGGCCAGGTGGTCGAGCGCGACCCGCAGCTCGCCCCAGTCCACCAGCTCGAAGGCCAGGTGGTGAAGGTGCGCGTAGCCCTTGCCCACGAGCGCCAGCGCGTGGTGGTCGCGGTTGATGTGCAGCCAGTTGCCCTCCTCGCCGAGGCGGTCGGTGAGGCGCATGCCCAGCACGTCGCAGTAGAACTCGGTGGCCCGCGCCAGGTCGGCGGTCAGGAAGTTGACGTGGCCGAGCTTGCGCGGGTGAAAGCCGGGCAGCGTGGTGGTCGAGCGGGCGATCGCCGGACGGGGGTCCTCGTCGGCCACGAACTCCACAAGCTCAAGGCCGGCGCCGTCCGGATCGCTGAGGTGGAGCGATCCCTCGCGGAGGGCGTGCTGGACGCCGCGCGCCCGGAGGTCCGCCGAGGCGTCTTGAAGCGAGATCCCCTCCGCCAGCTCCCAGCCCGTGTGATCGTGCCCGGGCGGCCGGCCGGCGGCCGCGATCAGCTCAAGCGAGTAGGGCTCGTAATCGCAGGCCAAAAGCGCGCGATCGCTCGACAGCGACCGCACCGTGAGCCCCAGCTGGATCGACCAGCGATGCGCCGCCTCCTCGAGCTCCCCGACGCGCAGGCAGACGTGGTGGATGCGCCACAGCGAGATCATGTCGACAACCGGCATCGCCGTGAGCCCGCCGGCGGGCGGTCAAGACGGTGCTTTGGATAAAATATCCGAGAACACCGACCTGTCAAGGAGGAGCGGATGGCGGGCGATGACGATCGCAGGCGGCGCGGCCTCGAGCGGCTGGCGGCGCTCGGCGACGAGCCCGGTGGGGAGGAGTTCCTGCAGCGGATGGGCGCGCTCGGGGACTGGATCGTCGACTTCGCGTTCGGCGACGTGCACACGCGGCCGGGCCTGGACGCGCGCGAGCGCGAGCTGATCATCGTCGCGGTGCTGGCGAGCATCGGGTCAAGCGACCCGCAGGTGGCCGCCCACATCCGCGCGCTGCGCGCCCTCGGCGTCGGCTGGGATCAGATCGAGGAGGCGATCCTGCAGATCACCCCCTACGCTGGGGTTCCGCGCGCGGTCAACGCGATCAAGGTGCTCAGGTCAGAACAGGAGGCGGCCGGTGAAGGCAGTCAGGTTTGAGGATCCGTCCGGCGAGGTGCGCATCGGCGCGCTGGATGGCGACCAGGTGCTCGACGCGGGAGCCGCCGGCCCGCTCGGGTTCGTGCCCGACCAGGCCGGCTGGGATGAGATCGCCCGCGCCGCCGGCCCGCGCTACGAGCGCTCGCAGGTCCGCCTGCTGGCGCCGGTCGTGCCCGAGAAGCTGATCGCGATCGGCGTCAACTACCGCTCGCACGCCGACGAGTCCGAGCTGGAGGTGCCATCGGTCCCGGTCGTGTTCGCCAAGTGGGCTTCGGCCCTGATCGGCGACCGCCAGCCGATCGTGATCCCGCGCGAGGAGACGCGGCCGGACTTCGAGGGGGAGCTTGCGGTGGTGATCGGGCGTCGCACCTACCGCGCGACGCCGGAGACGGCGCTGGAGGCGGTGGGGGGGATCAGCGCCTTCAACGACGTGTCCGGCCGCCGCGCCCAGCTGGAGACGCCGCTGCGCCAGTTCACGCTGGGCAAGAGCTTCGACACGTTCGCGCCGATGGGGCCCTGCATCGCCTCGATGGACGGCGTCGATCTCGATGACATCACCGTGCGCACCACCGTCTCCGGCGAGGTGATGCAGGACGCCAGCACCAGCCAGCTGATCTTCTCGGTGCGCGAGTTGATCGTCTACCTGTCTGCGGGGCTGACGCTGCGCCCCGGCGACGTGATCGCCACCGGCACGCCGGGGGGGGTCGGGGACTCCCGCAGGCCCCCGCGCTACCTGCGCGAGGGCGACACCGTGGAGGTGTACGTCAGCGGCGTCGGCACCCTGGTCAACCCGGTGCTCCAAGAGCGCTAGAGGCGGGCCTCGGTGAGCGGGTCGCCCCGGGCGCCGAAGTAGCGCTCGAGCACGGCGCGAAACAGCGGCTCGTCGGGGTCCGCGCGCGAGAACAGCGTCATGCACGAGCGCAGCTTGAGCGCGTCGACCGAGCCCAGCACCTCCTCGGCTGCGCGCTCCCCGTCGAGCTCGACGAGCGCCCGCGCGCAGGCTCGCAGGCGCGGGCCGAGGATCGGGTGCCGGAGGTAGGCGCGCGCCTCATCCAGGCCCGAGATCGCGTAGCGGCGCGCCATCTCGCTGCGCCCGAGCCCCTCAAGCTGCGGGAAGACGAACCACATCCAGTGGCCGGTCTTGCGACCGCGGCGCAGCTGCGCGAGCGCCTGCTCGTAGGCGCCCGCCGCGTCCTGGGCGGCAACGAAGCGCAGCAGGTCATGCGGATCGTCCTGCGCCGACATTGCCGCCAAGGTAGCGCGCCATCGGCGGGCGCCCGCGCGCCGCGCCGCTATAACGTCCGCCGGGTGCCAGGGACAGGAGCGACCGACAGTTGCCGTCGATGAAATGGTGGGGATGGGGCGATGAGGCCGTGTCCTTCACCCACGAGGACAAGCCGGACCTGGGCCCGTTCATCGAGCGGGTGCTCGGGATCAGGGTCGGCCCGCCGACCGACCCCCCGCCGCGCCTTGAGGATCTGGAGGTCCCGCCGCCGCGACTGCCGCCGCAGCTGCGCTCCCGGCTTGAGCGGGCGGTCGGGACCGAATGGGTCTCGCTGGACCGCCACGACCGTGTCGTGCATGCACGCGGCAAGTCGCTTCGCGATCTGGTCCGCCAGCGGCGCGGCAGCTTTGAGCGGATCGTCGACGCGGTGGTCAGGCCCGCCGACGAGGGACAGGTGGCCGACGTCGTGGCGGCCGTGGTGCGAAGCGACGCGGTGCTGATCCCCTTCGGTGGAGGATCGTCGATATCCGGATCGCTCGAGGCCGACCCGGCCGAGACCAGGCCGGTGATCTCGCTTGACCTGGGGCGCATGGACCGTCTTTTGGCAATCGACGAGCGTTCCCGGCTGGCTAGGGTGCAGGCCGGCGTGCTCGGCCCCAGCCTCGAGCGCCAGCTCGCCCGGCATGGCTGGACGCTTGGCCACTTTCCGGACTCGTTTGAGCACTCGACGCTCGGGGGCTGGATCGCAACCCGCTCCTCGGGGATGCAGTCGGACCGATACGGCGACATCTGCGACCTGACCCGCGGGCTGCGGGTCGTGTGCCCCTCCGGCACGCTGGTCGTGCGACCGGTTCCGGCCGCCTCCAACGGCCCCAGCGTTCGCGAGATGGTGCTGGGCAGCGAGGGCCGCCTGGGGGTCATCACCGAAGCCACCGTGCACGTGCGGCGGATCCCGGAGCGGCGGGTGATCCTCGGCTACCTGTTCCCTGAGTTCGCGGCCGGGGTGGAGGCCCTGCGCGAGATCGCGGAGTCCGAGTGCGGGGTGTCCGTCAGCCGCGTCTCCGACGCGCCGGAGACGCGCTTCTCCTTTGCCACCCGGCGCAACCCCACGGCGCTCGATCGGATCCAGTCGCGGGCGCTGCGCCTGTATCTCCAGCGCCGCCGCGGCTTTGACGTGGAGCAGATGGCCCTGTCTTTCATCGGCTTTGAAGGCAGCGCCCGGCGGGTGGACGCGCAGCGGCGGGCCGTCGGCGCGATCGTCCGACGCCACGGCGGCGTGTGCGTCGGCGCCGGCCCCGGTGCGCTGTATGACCAGAAGAAGTTCGACACGCCCTACATACGCGACTTCCTGCTGGACCGCGGCGTGGCCGGCGATGTCTCTGAGACCGCGACCGTGTGGAGCCGCCTGCTCGCGCTCTACGACGCGGTGATGGCCGCCGGCCACGGCGCCTTCCAGGCCGCCGGGGTGCGCGGCTACCTGATGTGCCATCTGTCGCACAGCTACCACGCCGGGGCCTGCCTGTACTTCACCTTCGCGCTGGCGCCGCCGCCCGGCGAGGACCTGCTGGTGCCCTACGGGGTCGTGAAGGCCGCCATCCAGCAGGCGTTCGTCGACAACGGGGCCACCCTCTCGCACCATCACGCCGTGGGCACCGAGCATGCGCAGTGGCTTGAGCAGGACATCAGTGCCCCCGGGGTCTCGTTCCTGCGCGCGCTGTTCGCCGGCGCCGACCCCGGCGCCAACATGAACCCGGGCAAGATCGTCTGAGCCGCCGGGGGCGCTCGGGCGCGGTGCGCGCGCAGCCGTCAGCGGCGGCCGCCGGGTGCCCGCTCGCGACGGCGCCCGCCGCGACGGCCGCTCGTGTAGACGACGTAGCGCCCGCCCCCGTGCCCCGCGCCGTCGGGAGCTCTCACGACGGGGGCCTGATCCTCGCTGCCGGCCACGCCGGGGCCGCCGTTGGTGGCCCGCGAGCCGCCCGCCGCGCGCGCGGCCGGCGGCTCGCCGACGGGCGCACGCCCGGCCGCAGGCGACCCGGCGAGGGCACGCCCGGCCGCAGGCGGTCCGGCGGGCGGAGCTCCGGCGACGCGAGCCGGCGGGTCGCCGGTGCGGCGCCACCCCATCGCGGAGCTGGTCAGACGCCCGCGCACCGACGCCGCGAGCAGGTCGCCTCCGCCGACGGTGAGATCCAGGCGCTCCCGCAGCCGCCGCAGCGCGGCCCTGCGCCAGAGCAGAGCCGCGCTGAAAGCCGGCAGCGAGATCAGCGCGAGGATTCCGCCAAGCCAGCCGAGCGTCTCGCCGGAGCTGGCGGCCGCCGGCGGTCGCTTGGGGACCGCGGCCGCGCGCAGACGCAGGCGGACGGTGCTCGGGAGCGCGTGCACCCCGGCCACCGGCGCGGTCTGCTCGGCAATCGCGAGCATCTCCCCGTTGGTGAGCGCATCCGTCAGCGAGTTGTGGATCCAGTAGGCGACACCCCGCTCGATCCAGGCGACCACGTCCAGGTGCGCGCCGCTGTAGAACAGCTCGTATGTGCGCCCGCCCAGCCTGACCGTCTGATCCGGATCGCTCAGCAGCGGCGCGCCCTTCCAGGTCGTGCCCTGAACGTCGTAGTACTGGCCCAGCAGGCCGGTCGGGAACACGTCGACATAGGCCGCGTGGGCGCTGCCGTCCGGCGCGCGGATCAGGTAGTCGCGGTGCTCGATCCCAAGCCCGGCCCCGCCCGCGATCTGCACGCGCGGGTACTCGTAGGTGAACGGGATCTTCGCCGCGGCCGCGCGCGCGATGGCCAGCTGGGCGGCGCTGACGCCGACCAGCGGCAGCCGCCGGAGTGCGCCGCCGCGGACCGTGCGCACCGCGCTGGCGGTCACGGACGCGACCGGCGGCGCCTTGCCGTAAAGGAACGAGTCCACGCTCGCCCGGATCTGCTGCGGGGTGGCGGTCACACAGGCGCAGGGGGTGGCGCCGATCGGCACGAGGTTGGCCTGAAACTGGACCTGGCGCACGCGCAGGGACGCCGACTGGATCAGCGTCCCGATCAGGCTCAGCAGGCCGCTGGTGGTCTTCAGGCCCGGGTCCGTCTGAACGGTCTGGCCGAAGATGCGCTCGAACTTCCCGATGTTGTCCACCAGCGACGGCCCGTACTGCTGCTTGACCGACAGCAGAAAGCTCTGGTCGCGCGCGTCGCGCACAAGCGACGTGTCGCCGTGGCGATATGAGACGAACTGCAGCGCCTGGGAGCCGCACAGCTTCTGATAGCCCGGCTGGAGGTTGATCTCCTGGTACTGCTGGCTGGTGGGCGTGTTTACGTGGAAGTAGCGCCGATCGACCGTGGTGTAGACGCAGCCGAGCTCGTCCACCGCCCGCTTGAACTGGTTGAAGTCGATCACGACGACGTGGTTTATCTGAAGGCCGGTCACGCGCTTGATCGTGGAGACCAGCAGCGGGATCCCGCCCGCCGTATACGCATAGTTGAGCCGCGTGGTGACCGCCGGCTGACCGGGCGGGTAGATCGTGACCTCGAGCTCCCGCGGGATCGACATCATCGAGATGTACGGCTTGCCAGGGTCGATCCGCACCAGCAGCATCTCGTTGGAGTGCGGCAGCACCGGCGTGGTGGTCGTATGGGCGCGCTGGTCGTTTCCGACCAGCAGCAGGGTCTCGGGCCCGCCGAAACCGGAGGGCGCGAGCACGCCGCTGGCGATCGCCAGGCTGGGCGTCTGGCGCAGGGCGTCCTGCAGGTTGTGCACCTGGTCGAGCACGAACGTCGCCGCCGCGCCCGCCGCGCAGGCGATCACGATCAGACAGCCGGCCAGCGCGCGCCAGCCCCGCCGGCGGCCGCGGGCTCTCTCCTGTGCGAGTGCGATTGGCATCAAAGACGTTGACCTGGGGGGCGTGGGCGCGCGCTGGCCGGCGCTCGCGGCTCGCCAGCCGCCCGGCCGCGCCCGACACATACTGGGGCAGCCGAAATATCGCACGGCTGAACCAGCGGAAATCGTTGCACGGCGAGGGGCGTTCGGGATCTTGACGAGATTCACGCAGCCGCCCGGGCGATGCCTTGCAGGATCGGCCCCCGCGACGCCGAAGCCCCCGCTAGCATGCCACGCGCGATGACCCGCCCGTCACGTCTGCGGATTGCCGCCGTGGCGCTTGCCGTGCTCCTGGCGGCCGGCGCCCTCGCCGGAGCAGGTGAGGCGCGGGCGCTGCCACGGCCGAGGATCATGGCGACCGAGGCGGGCTACTTCGGCTCGGCTGCGGTCACCTGGCGGATCAGCGTGTTCGTCTACTCGGACCTGGGCCCGGCGGCGGGCAACCGCGTGACGGTCTGCCTGGGCGGGGTGTGCAGGCGCGCGCGTGGCCACAACGCGCGCCTGGCGTGGTACTCGGCGTCGTTTCGCCTCCGCCGGGGCCTTCGCATGGGACAGCGCGTCGCCTTCACCGCGACGGCGTCGGATGCCTCTGGAAGCACCCGCGTGCATGCGTCAGATCCGCTGCTGTGCATGCACAACAACGGCAGCACGCCGCAGCACTGACCGGCTCCCGGCGGGCGGTCGGAGGATGGCCCGGGCAGGACTCGAACCTGCGCGCGACGGATTATGAGTCCGCTGCTCTGACCAACTGAGCTACCGGGCCGCCGAGGCGCAAGCTAGCGCCTTGGCCGCAGCTGCGGTGCGGCGCGGCCCCAAACGGTATCCTCCGCGCCGTGACGCCCTTCGCCGACCTTCTGGGCCTCGGCCACTCGATCAGCGCCTTCGGCCAGACGCTCGCGCTGCTGATCACCTTCCTGGGGATCGGCCTGGTGGCCAATGTGCTGATCGCCTACGCCGTGCTTCAGGCGCTTGCCGAGCGCCGTCAGAACCAGGAGCGCATGGAGCGCTACCGCCGCTCGCCTCCTCGCTGATCAAGCAGCCGCGCGACGCGTGAAGGAACGCCGACGGGCGGCGTCGAAACAGTCGCCTGCCGATGAAGCAGCGCTCCGCCCACACCGCGCCCGATCCGCACCCGGCCTCCGACGGCCACCAGGCCCTCTCCGGCTACATCCGCACCCGCTTTGACGAGTTCAGCCGCTCGCAGAAGGACGTCGCCCAGTACATCGTCGACCACCTCGACGAGGCGGCCTTCCAGACGGCGGAGGAGCTCGCCCGGCGCGCCAACACCTCATCCAGCACGGTCGTCCGCTTCTCCCAGGCGCTCGGGTTCGAGGGCTTCCCGGAGCTTCAGCAGGCCGCGCGCGACGAGTACCGGCGCCGCGTGGGCGGGGGCATCGCCCAGAGCCTCGTCGCCGCCGCGCCCCTGTTCTCGCTGGATCACACCGAGTTTGAGCGGGCGCTGGCCGCCGATCACGTCAACGTCGAGGAGACGGCACGCAGGCTGTCCCGTTCAGAGGTCGAGCAGGCGGTCGATGCGATCGTCTCCGCCGAGCGCGTGCTGATCGCCGGCACCGACCAGATGGCGTTCTTCGCCAGCTACCTGCGCCATCTGCTGATGCTCCTTGACCTGCGCGCCGAGCTCGTCGCAAGCCCCTCGCAGGAGGCCCTTGGCCGCGTGAGCAGGATCGACTCAAAGACCCTGGTGATAGGGCTGTCCGCGGGCCGGCCGCATCCGCTGGTGACGCGCACGATGAAGCTCGCGCTCCACCGACGGGCGCCGACGCTGGCGATCACGGACGCGACCCTCTCGGAGGTCGCTCAGCTGGCCCGGATAAAGCTCTACTACTCGTCCAGCACGCCGGCCTTCGTCCGCTCGCACACGGCGCTTCTGGCGCTCATCCAAGCGCTTGCGTTCGGCGTCTACGCCCGGGACGCCCAGCAGTACGACGTGCGGATCAAGGCCTTCCGCCTCAAGTAGCGTCGCGTGCCCGTCGGCGCAGCGCTGAAGGCCGGCCGGGCACCCCGCCGCGGCCTCGCGTGAGACGGGCGGCAGGCGCCGTCGCGCCCTTCGCAACCCTCGCGCGGGGCAATAGGCTTCGCTCAGGGATCGAGGCGGCGTGCAGGAGCGCTGTCGGGCGGCCCGGACCCAGACGAACGCGATGCGAACCTCAGCGGCGGTGATCGAGCCCCGGATCGTCAGCGAACCAGGAGCATGAGCGGACCGGGGAGCATGAGCGGACCCCTCCGTTCGCTGGCCGGACCCGGAGGCGAGCGATGAGCCGGGGAGCCGCCGAGCCCAGAAGCGGGCCCGGGCGGGGCGTCGGCGATGATCAGGGCGCTGGCGCCGGTCAGCCCGCCCCGCGCCCGGCGGGCCTGGCGCTGGTCGATCCGCAGCGGCTGGAAGCGATCGAGCGCGCCGGGCTGCTTGAGACCGAGCGCGACGAGGCTCTGGACCGCCTGGCGCGGCTGGCGGCGAGGCTGCTTGGGGTGCCCGTGTCGCTGGTGTCGATCGTCGACTCCGAGGCACAGCGGTTCGTCGGCGAGGCCGGCCTGGGGCTTCGTCGCACGCCGCTGACGCATTCGTTCTGCCGCCATGTGGTGGTCGATGCCGGGCCGCTGGTGGTCGCGGACGCGCGCGAGGACTCGCGGCTGCGCGACAACCCCGCGATCGCCGAGCTGTCTGTGATCGCCTACGCCGGAATGCCGCTGACGACCGCCCAGGGCCACACGCTGGGCTCCTTCTGCGCAATCGACAGCCGGCCGCGGGAGTGGAGCCGCGAGGACCTGGGGCTGCTGGAGGAGCTGGCCCGCTCGGCGGTGGCCGAGATCGAGCTGCGGGCGGCCAACCGGGAGCTGGCCGCCCAGGCGGCGGAGCTGAGGGAGGCGGAGGCCGCGGCGCGCCGGGCGCAGGCCTACAGCGAGGCGATCCTCAGCTCCATGCACGAGGGGGTGCTGGTCACGCGCGAGGGGTCGATCATCGACGTCAACGGCGCGTTCTGCGAGCTGACCGGCTTCGCGCGCGAGGACCTGGTCGGCGCGCGTGTGCCCTACCCGTTCTGGGCGCCGGAGGCGGTGGACGAGATCGAGGCCTACCGGCTTGTGATCGCCGACGGGCGCGCGCACCATCTGCGCACCACCTACCGTCGCAGGGACGGCAGCGCGGTGCGCGTCTCGATGCACACCGTGCAGGTAAAGGACCGAGACGGGACGCCGCTGGCATACGTCACCACCGCCGTCGACATCACCGAGCAGGAGCGCCACGAGGCCCAGCTGGAGCATCTGGCCAACCACGACGCGCTGACGGGGCTGCTGAACCGGCGCGTGTTTCAGGAGCGGCTGCGCGCGGAGATCGCCCGCGCTCGGCGCCACGGCAGGACGCTGAGCGTCGCGATCATGGACCTGGACCATTTCAAGCAGGTCAACGACCGCTTCGGCCACGACGTGGGAGACCGCGTGCTGCAGGAGGTGTCGCGCAGGCTTGAGGCGCTGACGCGGCGCGGTGAGCGAATCGCGAGGATCGGCGGCGAGGAGTTCGGATGGATCCTTCCCGACTGCGACCTGGCGGGCGCGCGCGCCGCGGCCGAGCGCGCGCGGCGCGCGGTCGGCGCGCAGCCCTTCCCGGGGGCGGGTCCGCTGACCATGTCGGCCGGCGTGTGCGAGCTGTGCGACGAGTACGGAGACCTGGACGCGCTCTACCGCGGCGCCGACCAGGCCCTGTACGCCGCCAAGCGGGGAGGCCGTGACCGCACCGAGTCGACCGCCCCGCCGGCTGCGCACGGCTAAACTGGCGCTCATGGACCAAAACGGCGAGCTGCCGCGCGAGGAGGCGACGTTCACAGTCAAGGCCGGGCTGGCCGAGATGCTCAAGGGAGGTGTGATCATGGACGTGGTCACACCCGAGCAGGCCAGGATCGCCGAGGAGGCGGGCGCCGCGGCGGTGATGGCCCTTGAGCGCGTGCCGGCGGACATCCGCCGCGACGGCGGCGTGGCGCGGATGTCGGACCCGGCGATGATCAAGGGCATCCAGGACGCGGTCACGATCCCGGTGATGGCCAAGGCGCGGATCGGTCACTTCGCCGAGGCGCAGGTGCTCGAGGCGCTCGAGGTCGACTACATCGACGAGTCCGAGGTGCTGACCCCGGCAGACGAGGACAACCACATCGACAAGTGGGCGTTCAGGGTCCCGTTCGTGTGCGGCGCCACCAATCTGGGCGAGGCGCTGCGCCGCATCTCGGAGGGGGCCGCGATGATCCGCTCAAAGGGGGAGGCCGGCACCGGCGACATCGTGCAGGCGGTTCGGCACCTGCGGCGCATACGCAGCGAGATCCGGCGGCTGACCGTGCTCGAGCCCGAGGAGCTGCCGGCCGCGGCCAAGGAGCTGGGGGCGCCGCTGTCGTTGGTGCGCCAGGTCGCGCGCGACGGTCGCCTTCCGGTCGTGCTCTTCTGCGCGGGAGGGATCGCGACACCGGCCGACGCGTCGCTGGTGATGCAGCTGGGCGCCGAGGGGGTGTTCGTCGGCTCGGGCATCTTCAAGTCGGAGGACCCGGAGCGCCGCGCGCGAGCGATCGTCGAGGCCACGACCCACTTCCGTGATCCGGAGCGCGTCGCGCGCGCGTCCACCGGCCTGGGCCAGCCGATGGCCGGCATCGAGACGGCCAAGCTGGACTCCGAGCAGCTGCTGGCGCCGCGCGGCTGGTAGGCCGTGGGCCGCACGGTCGGCGTGCTCGCCCTACAGGGCGACTTCGAGGCGCACGCACGCATGCTCACCAGCCTGGGCGCGCTCCCGCGCGAGGTGCGCGTCCCGGAGGACCTGGAGGGCGTCCAGGCGCTGGTCATCCCCGGCGGCGAGTCGACGGTGATGTCGCTTGGGATCCAGCGCGAGGGGCTGGCGGAGCCGCTGCGCGAGCTGATCGCCCGCGGGACCCCGGTGCTGGGCACCTGCGCGGGGCTGATCGTCCTTGACCGCGAGCACCTCGGCGTTCTCGATGTGGTCGCCCAGCGCAACGCCTTCGGCCGCCAGCTGCAGTCCTTCGAGGCCGACTTGGATGTCGAAGGGATCCCGGGGGGGCCGGTGCACGCGGTCTTCATCCGCGCGCCGTGGGTGGCCGACGCCGGGCCGAGGGTGCGCGTGCTGGCACGGGTCGATGGCCATCCGGTGGCGGTGCGCCAGGACAACGTGCTGGCCGTCTCCTTCCACCCGGAGCTGACCGGCGACGCACGGCTGCACGCGCAGCTGATCGACGGCTCCGCCACGGCAGGGACGGCCTGAGGATCAGCCGGCGCCGGCGAGCGCCGAGCCCGAGGCGGCGCGCAGCGAGCCCCGAGCCCGAGGCGGCGCCCAGCGAGCGCCGAGCCCGAGGCGGCGTGGGCGCAACCGTCTCCTTCAGAGCTCCAGCCCGTGGCGGGTGGTGTTCTCGCACACCACCCGCTGCTCCACGAACTGCAGCAGGTAGTCGGGCCCGCCGGACTTCAGGCCCGTCCCCGACAGCCGGTTTCCGCCGAAGGGCTGGCGGCCGACCATCGCGCCGGTTATCCCGCGGTTGATGTACAGGTTGCCGACCGGAGAGCGCTCGGACACCAGGCGGACCGTTGCCGGGTCGCGTGAGAACAGCCCGCCGGTGAGCGCGTAGGCGAGCGAGTCCACGATGTCGCACGCCGCCTGCACGTCGGCCACCCGCTCGAGGGCAAGCAGCGGGCCGAACACCTCCTCCTCCAGCACGGGGCAGCCGGCGGGCAGGTCCACGGCCAGCGTCGGGGCGAAGAACCAACCCGGGCCATCCGGGACGGGGGCGCTCGCCACGACCGTCCCCTGCGAGCCGGCGAGGTGCGCATAGCCGGCCACGCGCTCGAGGGCGGCGCGCTCGATCAGCGGCGGGACATCCGTCTCCAGGCTCTCCGCCTGGCCGACCGCCAGCGAGCGCACCGCGCCGGCCAGGCGCGAGATCAGCTGGTCGGCGATCGGCTCGCAGGCCAGCACCCGGGACGCCGCCGAGCACTTCTGCCCCGCGTATGAGAAGGCGGAGGCGACGATCGCCGGAACGGCCTCGTCGAGATCCGCGTCGCTTGCGACGATCACGCAGTTCTTGCCGCCCAGCTCGGCGACCACGGACTTGAAGTGCCGCTGTCCCGCCTCCACGCGGGCCGCGCGCTCGACGATCAGCCGCCCGACGGCCAGCGAACCGGTGAACGCGATCCCGTGCACCCCTGGGTGGCCCGTGAGCGCGGCGCCGGTCTGGGCGGCACCGGGCACGAGCGCGATCGCGTCCGCAGGCACACCGCCGGCCACCAGCGCCTCGCGCAGGCGCAGCCCCAGCCCCGGCGACTGCTCGGCCGGCTTGAGCACCACCGCATTGCCGGCCGCCAGCGCGGCCGATGTCATGCCGCATGGGATCGCGAGCGGAAAGTTCCACGGCGAGATCACCCCGATGACGCCGCGCGGCGCGTAGCGCAGCTCGTTGCGCTCGCCCGGGACCTGCAGCAGCGGCCGGCCGGCGCCCAGCTCGATCGCCGCGCGCGCGTAGTACTCCAGGAAGTCGATCGCCTCGCACACGTCCGCGTCGGCCTCCGGCCAGGGCTTGGCGCACTCTCGCACCTCGAGCGCTGCCAGCTCGAGGCGACGCTCGCGCATCCAAGCGGCGGCGGAGCGCAGCGCGCTCGCGCGCGCATGCGCGCTGAGGCTCCCCCAGGTCCGCGCGCCGCGCGCGGCCGCCTGGACCGCGGCGTGCACGTCGGCCTCGCTGCCCACGTCGGCGATCGCCACCACGCGCTCGGGCGCTCCCGGGTCGCAGGAGGCGATCGTGTCGGACGATCCGCTGCGCGCGTCCTCGCCGACGCACACCGGCACGCGCAGCGGCAGGCCTGCATCGAGCCGACCTAGCGCCTCCGACAGGCTCGCGCGCACCGGTGCTCGCCGCAGCTCGAGGATGGGCTCGTTGGCGAACGGCCCGGGCGCTGAGCTCATCACGATGCGCCCCCGGCGGAGGCGGCCCCGGTGCGCCCGGCCTGTCCCAATGCGGCGGCGGAGGCGTCCGGGGTGCGCCCGGGCCGGCCGGAGGCGATGCCGGCGGATGCGCTGCCTGCGGGCTTGCTGGCGGCGGACCTGGCGCGGGCGGGTGCCGGCTCGCAGGGCGTCGGCGGGTCGGCTGAGCCTCCGGGCGCTGCCAGCAGCTCCTCAAGCGACGCGCCGTGCGCGCGCGCAAACAGAAACGAGTCGTTGGATGTGTTCTCCAGCAGCCGCCGAACCAGATAGGCCATGCCGGAGACCAGGTCGCCCACCGGGCAGTAGGCGCGCACCCGGTGCCCGCGCCGAGCGAGCGCGCGGCCGAGGTCGTCACCCAGCCCGCGCAGCACCTGCAGCTCAAGCGCGGAGTCACCGGCGCCGCTCAGGCGGTTTGCGGCGATCGCGTGCGCGACCGAGCGCAGGTTGTGGGAGGCCACCGCGACGCGCACGAGCGGCCTTGCGGCAAGCAGCCGGCGCGTGAGCGCTTCGAAGTTGCGGTCGCAGTCCCGCCGGTCCAAGAACACCGGCACCTCCCATCCGTGCTGACGCGCCTGGATCAGCTCGTGGTCCCAGTAGGCGCCCTTGACCAGGCGCACGGTGAGCGGCGGCGAGCGGCGCACCCGGCCAGCCCAGTCGAGGATCTGCTCGAGCTGCTGGGGTGAGTCGCGCAGGTAGGCCTGCAGCACCACCCCGGCTGAGGGTCCGTCGGCAAGCTCGGGCTCGCTCAGCAGATCCAGCGCCAGCCCCAGGACCGCGTCCCGGAGGTCCAGCGACTCCATGTCGATGTGCACGTGTGCGCCGACGCGGCGCGCGAGCGCCAGCAGGGGGCGCAGCCGCGCGGCCGCGTCCAGCTGTCCGCGCCGCGGGGCGCCGGGTCGCAGCACCGGGGTCAGCGCCGAGACCTTGACCGAAAGGTTGGCTCGCGGGACCGGTCCCTCGGGGTCGGACTCGAGCACCTCCCGCGGCGGCCAGCTCGCGGTCTCGCGTGAGAGACGCTCGATCGCGTGCGCGCAGCGGGCCGCGTAGCGGTCGGCCTCCTCGGCGGTCACGGTAGCCTCGCCCAGCAGGTCCACCGAGCAGGCCACCCCTGACTCCCACAGCGAGCGCAGCGTCCCCATTGCGGCCTCCGGCGTCTCCCCGACGATGAACCGGTGCGCGAGGTGCCGCACCCCGGCCGCCGCCGCGGCACCGAGCGCCGCGCGCCCGGCGCGGGTGCCGGAGACCCGCATTGCGGCGGCCAGCGGCGGCGGCGGCTCGTCGACCTCGCGCAGGTATGAGACCAGGTGCCGCGCGAGATCGTCCAGCGAGCGGCAGGCGGGCACCACGTCGACGAAGCGAAACAGCGCCGCCCGCAGCTCACGGTCGGAGGCCGCAAGCTCCATCGCGCGGTCGTCCAGCGCCCGCAGCGGCTGGCGAGAGGGGTGCGCCATGGCGTCGGCGAGCTCACGTCCCACGCGCCAAAGCTCGCGCTCCAGCTCCGGGCCCGCCGGCACCGCCGTCTCGCTCACAGGATGTTCACCGCCCTGGCGACGACCAGTCCGACCGTGACCAGCGCGGTCAGCGACTGGACCGCCATCAGCGTCTTGGCGGTCGGCGTGAGCGGCATCGTGTCGGTGGGGCTGAACGCGGTCGCGTTGGTGAACGACGTGTACAGGTAGTCCACCACGCCGGGCTGCCAGCCCGGGGGCGCGTGCTCAGGCTGGGCCATCTGCACGAACAGAAAGTCTGGCACCGCCTCCTCGCCGCGGGCGCGCGCAAGCGGCCCGCCCCTGTCCAGCTGCCAGTACCAGACCGCGAACAGCAGGACGTTGGTGACCCACAGAGCCATCCCGGAGCCGATCAGCGCGCGCCCGTTGGCGGCGCCGCCCCGGATCAGCTCGCGGCACAGGAGGACCAGCGAGGCGCTGTTGGCCGCGCTGACGACCGCGATCAGGGTGAGCGCCAGGCGCCGGCGCACGGGCGAGTGGCGCAGCCGCGGATGCGGTGAGGCCGCGACCACGGCGGCCAGCGCGGCGGCCTCGCAGGCCGGCAGAAGCCATCTGGGACCGACGATCACCTTGTCGGTGAGCGCCAGGTCCAGGACGATCGTGGCGGCGAGCAGCAGCTGCGGCGCCCAGAAGGGATCACGGCGAGCGAGCTCCCGCATTCTGGGTCCGGGTCCCGGTCCGCGCCCGGTGCCTGCGCTGCTGCCCATGGCCGGGATCGTCGCATGAGCGGCGGCCGTCGGGCGGGTGCCGCGAGCGGCCGGTGGCGGCGGCGCACGGTAGGCGGGCCGGCGACCGCAGCCGGGCGGGTGGTGGCTGGCGCGTGGTGGCGGGCGTGCAGCGGCGGCGAGCTCGCTGCGCGAACATGTGCGGTGATGAGGCTCGCCCACGCGATCTGCGCTGTGGCCGCGACGCTCGCGCTCGCCGGCTGCGGTGGCGCGTCCGGCGCGGCCACCTCAGGCCAGGGCTCCGCGGCCTCGGCCTCGGCGACCAGCGCCGCCGCGAGCGCCACCGCGACGGTGACCACGCGGTCCACCTCCACGCCGGCCGGCGCCGCCAGCGGCGCGGGCGGGGCGGCCGTGGCGCCGGCCGTCGCGGTGCCGCTGTGCAGAGCCGCGCAGCTGCGCCTCTCGTTCCTGGGCGGCCGCGATGCCGCCGGTCACGGCGTGCTGGGCTTCACGCTGAGGAACACCTCGGCGCACGCGTGCGCCACCGGCGGCTACCCCGGGATCCTGTTTTTGTCGGGCTCGGGCCAGCCGCTTCCCACCACGCCGGAGCACACGACCGATGACTTCTTCGGCCACGTGCCCCTGCGGCAGCTGGTGATCCCCGCCGGCGCGAGCTTCTCCTTCCGCCTGGGGCTGGCGGAGGAGTCGCAGCCGGGGTCGGACTGCCAGACGATCGGCGCCGTGCAGGTGATCGCGCCCAACGACACCGGCACGCTGCGCGTGACGATCCCCGGCGGGGCGTCGGAGTGCGGGCCGGCGACCGTGTCCCCGGTGGCGCCAGGCGATGGCGCGCTGCCCTGAGTCTGGCGCTGCGCGCGCGGGGGCGCACGGGCATGGCGCGCTGCCCTGAGTCTGGCGCTGCGCGCGCGGGGGCGCACGGGCATGGCGCGCTGCCCTGAGTCCGGCGGTGCGTCAGCGTCCGCGAGCGGCCCGCCGCGCCGACCGCCGCGGGGAGCAGGTGGCCAGCCCGTGGGCGTCAGGGGCCGCGATCCACGGTGCCGTGCCGGCGAGCATCCGCTCGATCTCGCGCGGACCGACCGGCTTTGAGAACAGGTATCCCTGCGCAAGGTCGCATCCCAGCCGGGCGAGCTCGGCCGCCTGCTCGGCCGTCTCCACCCCCTCGCCGACGACCGACAGCGACAGCGCCCGCGACATCGCGACGATCGCCGCGGTGATCGCCGAGTCGCGCGGTTTGGAGCCGAGCCCCGCGACGAAGCTGCGATCGACCTTGAGCGCGTGCAGCGGCAGGCGGCTGAGGTGCGAAAGCGACGAGTAGCCGGTGCCGAAGTCGTCGAGCGCGAGCCGGACCCCGAGCGCACGCAGCTGCTCGAGCGTGTCCGGCAGCGCGTCGTCCTCGCCGGCGAGGACGCTCTCGGTCAGCTCCAGCACCAGCGAGCCCGGGTCGAGGCCCGAGGCGCGAAGCGCCGTGCGCACCGAGCCGACGAGGGTCGGACAGGAGACCTGGGCGGGCGACAGGTTCACCGACACCTGCACGGGCGGGGAGTCGGGCGCCAGCCGATGCCACGCCGCCGCCTGGCGGCAGGCGCGGTCAAGCACCCAGCGCCCGAGCGGCTCGATCAGCCCGTTCTCCTCGCAGACGCCGATGAACTGGGCCGGCATCACCCGGCCGCGCTCCGGGTCCTCCCAGCGGACGAGCGCCTCCACGGCGACCATCCGCAGGCTCGCAAGGGCCACCACCGGCTGGTACTCGAGCACGAACTCGTCTCGCTCCAGCGCCCGGCGCAGCGAGTTCTCGACCCGCAGGCGGAACATCGCCCGGCCGCGGATCGCCTCGTCGAACAGCTCGTAGCGAGCGCCGCCGCGCTCCTTGGCGCGGTGCATCGCGGCGGCGGCGTCGCGCATCAGGTCCTGGGGGGACTCGCCGCCGTGCGCCAGCGCTATCCCGATGCTGGTGGTGAGGAAGTGCTCCTCGCCCGCGAGCGCGAACGGCCGTGTGAAGACGGCGGCGATCCGTTGGGCCATGTCGATCGCCTCGCCCTCGCCGCCGATGTCCTCCAGCAGGATCGCGAACTCGTCGGCCCCCATCCGCGCCACGGTGTCGCTGGAGCGCACCGCCTGGCGCAGCCGGGGAGCGACCGCCGCCAGCAGCTCGTCCCCGGCGCCGTGCCCGAGGCTGTCGTTGACCAGCTTGAAGCGGTCCAGGTCCAGCGTCAGCACGGCCGCCAGCGCGTCCGGGCGCCGTCTGAGCCGCTCCACGGCATGCCCCAGTCGGTCCAGGAACAGCACCCGGTTGGGAACCCCCGTCAGCTGGTCGTGCAGGGCGCGGTGGCGGATCGCGTCGGCGGTCTGCTCGCGCTCGACGACGTCTCCCAGCACGTTGGCCAGCGCCTGCGCGAAGTCGAGGTCCCCCTGGGTGATCTCGCGCAGCTGCCTGAAGTGGCCGCCCAGCGTCCCGAAGCGGCCGCTGGCTCCGTCGATGACGACCATCAGGCCGCAGCGGGCGCCGTGCGCGTCGGCGAGCGCCGAGCGGCGGAAGCGCTGTTCGGACTCCCAGTCTGAGACGATCGTCGCGCGTCCGGTTCTCACGACGTAGCCCGACAGGCTCTCGAGCCCTTCCGGCAGGCGCTCGTCGACCGCCAGCCCGGGCACCCCGTGCGTGGCCCGCAAGACGAACGCATCCTCGTCTGGCAGGTGCTCGGCGACCGCGGCCAAGTCAAGCTGCAGCAGGCGCACAAGCGCGCCGACCGCCGCGGACATCAGCTCCTGCTGGGAGGCGCCCTCCAGCGCGCGCTTGCCCAGGCGCGCCACCGCCGCCTGCTGGGCGAGCCGCAGCTCCAGCTCCGCCTGCGCGCGCCGCTGATCGGTGATGTCCGACAGCACCCCGCGCCACAGCAGCGTGCCGTCGGGCTCCTCGGTGACGACCGCGTCGTCGCGCACCCACACGTAGTGGCCGTCGCGGTGCCGCAGCCTGTACTCGAGCTCCTCTGAGACCATGCCCTGCCGCTGGGCGATCATGGTCTCGTCGTTGAGCACGCGCTCGCGGTCATCGGGGTGCAGGCGCGAGGACCACAGAGCCGGGTCAGCGCACCACTGCTGGGCGGTGAACCCAAGGATCCGCTCGATCTGCGGGCTGACGTAGCGCCAGCGGCCGAGCTCGCCGGCCTCCGAGGTGTAGAGGATCGCCGGGACCCCGTGGAGCAGGCCCAGGTAGTCGAGCTCTGGGGCCACCGCAGGCGACGCGGTCGTCATGTCGGCGGCCGGGGCGCGCGCGCTTGACATGGGTGTGCCGTGTAATCGGCAGCCGGGCGCACGGCTTGAGCGCCGTCACCGGGTCAGAGCGCGCGGCGCGCTTGAGCGCCCGTCGTCCGGTCAGAGCGCGCGGGGCCGGGCTTGAGCGCCCGTCACTCGGCCGGCGCCCCTGGGCGCGCGCGGCCGGCGCTCAGGAGCGGATCACCGCCAGCAGCTCGTCGCGTCGTGCCCGCATGTGCTCCTGCGAGCGAAGCGACTCCAGGCACAGGCGCAGCAGCGGCTCGGTGTTGGACGCGCGGACGTTGAAGTGCCAGTCGTCGTAGTCGACCGACAGGCCGTCGAGCCAGCTCTGGCGCCCGTCTCGGTAGCGCTCGGAGAGCTCCTGCAGCTTGCCCTCCTGGTCTGCGACCTCCGAGTTGATCTCGCCGGAGATGAAGTAGCGGCCGCGGTAGGGCGCAAGCAGCTGCGACATCGTCTGACCGCGACGCGACAAAAGCTCCAGGATCAGCAGCGCCGGTAGCGTGCCGGAGTCCGCGCAGTAGAAGTCGCGGAAGTAGTAGTGGCCGGAGACCTCGCCTCCGAAGGCGGCGTGCTCCTCGCGCATGCGGCGCTTGAAGAACGCGTGGCCGACCCGGTTGACCAGCGCGCGGCCGCCGAGCGCGGCGGCCGTGTCGGCCACCGCGCGGCTGGCGCGCACGTCGTAGAGGATCGTTGCGCCGGGCTCCCGGGCCAGCACGGACTCGGCCAAAAGCGCGGTCAAGAAGTCGCCGTCGACGAACGCGCCGCGCTCGTCGACGAAGAAGCACCGGTCCGCGTCCCCATCCCACGCGATCCCCAGGTCCGCGCCGCGGCGCACGACCTCGGAGACGATGAAGCGCCGGTTCTCCTCAAGCAGCGGGTTGGGCTCGTGGTCGGGGAACTCGCCGTCCGGCTCCCAGTAGGCGCAGATCAGCTCCAGGCCCAGTCGCTCGAGCAGCGGGCCGATCATCGGCCCCGCCATGCCGTTGCCGCCGTCGACGACGACGCGCAGCGGCGACACCGCCTCGGGGTCGATGAACGCGAGCGCCGCGCGGCGGAACTCGTCGGCCACCGAGACCGTCTCGACGCGGCCGCCGCCCGGGGCGTCGCCCAGGCCGTCGAGGATCAGCCGGCGGACCTCGGCCAACCCCTCGTCGCCCGACAGCGCCAGTGCTCCACGGCCGACCAGCTTGGCGCCCGTGTACTGCTTGGGGTTGTGAGAGGCGGTGCACATCAGCCCGCCGTGCAGGTCGCGGGAGCCCACCAGCCAGTAGAGCACCTCGGTCGCGACCATCCCGGCGTCGAGCACGGTCGCGCCCTCGGCGACCATGCCGTCGCGATAGGCGGCCGCCATCTCGGGCGCGCTGAGGCGCATGTCGCGTCCAAGGCCGAGGCGCAGATGCGCCGCCGGGGTGCGCTCGGCCGCCGCGATCGCGCGCGCGAACGCGCGCCCGATCGCATACGCGGTGGCGGCGTCCAGCTCGGCGCCGTGGATGCCGCGGACGTCGTAGGCCTTGAAGACCTCCGGATGCTCCAGCACCGTCATCGGCGCCGATGATGCCGGATCGGCCGCCGCCACGCCGCTGAGGAGGGCTGCGCCTATATTTGACCCTCATGTCCGGGCACTCGAAGTGGGCCTCGATAAAGCACAAGAAGGCGGTCGTCGACCAGCGCCGCGGCCAGCACTTCACCAAGCTTTCGCGCGCGATCACCGTCGCGGCGCGCGAAGGTGGCGGCGACGTCGACGGCAACCCGGCGCTCGCGTTGGCGGTGCAGAAGGCGCGCGACGCCTCGATGCCCAAGGAGAACATCGAACGCGCGATCGCCAAGGGAACCGGCGAGGGGGTCGAAGCCGACCAGATCGAGACCGTTCTGTATGAGGGCTACGGACCGGGCGGGGTGGCGCTTCTGATCGAGGCGCTGACCGACAACCGCAACCGCACCGGCGCCGACGTGCGCCACGCGCTGTCAAAGCACGGCGGCAGCCTGGGCGAGCCGGGCTCGGTGGCCTACCTGTTCGACAAGCGCGGCGTGGTGGTGGTCGACGCCACGCGCTACTCCGAGGACGACCTGCTGGCGGCCATCGACGCGGGCGCCGAGGACATCGCGCGCGACGACGACGTGTTCGAGGTCGTCTGCGAGCCCAGCGACCTGGTGGCCGTCCGCGATGCGCTGGTGGGCTCCGGGGTCGAGATCGAGAGCGCCGACGTGACCCACCGGCCGCGCGCGCGAGTGCCCGTCTCCGAGGCCGACGCGGCGAGGCTGATGAGGCTGATCGACGCGCTCGAGGAGTCAGACGACGTCGGAGCGGTGCACGCCAACTTCGACGTCGACGCCGAGGTGCTTGCGCGGATCGCCTCCTGACGGGCGCCCGCTACCCTCGACTGCTCGATGAGCGCCGGAAAGGCTACGAGGCTGCTGCTGGCCGCGCCGCTCGCCGCGCTTTCCCTGGCGGCCTGCGGCTCGGGCTCGCGCGCCCCCGGCGTGCAGCTTGCGCCCTCCGCGGGCGCGACCGCCGACACCGTCGCGGCCGCGCCCACCACGTCCAGCACGACGTCGAGCGCCAAAACGACGTCGACCGCCAGCGCCACCTCGACCGCCCAGACACCGCTGCCGGCCGCCTTCAACACCAAGCCCCGCGTGGTCGTGCCCAAGGGGCCGCCGCCCAAGCACCTGGTGATCCGCGACCTGATCCGCGGCACCGGGCCGGTCGCCAAGCCGGGCTCGACGGTCACCGTCCAGTACGTGGGCGTGCTGTACTCAAACGGCCGGCAGTTCGACGCCTCCTGGAACGACGGGTCCGGCAAGCCCGTCACGCTGCCCCTGTCCGGCGTGATCAAGGGCTGGCAGGAGGGGATCCCGGGCATGCGGGTCGGTGGCCGGCGCGAGCTGATCATCCCGCCGAGCCTCGGCTACGGCTCGGTGCGCCAGTCGAAGATCCCGCCAAACTCGACGCTGGTGTTCGTGATCGACCTGCACGCGGTCTCCTGACCGCGGCCCGCCTCGAACCCCCACGGCCATGCTCTCGATCCTGATGCCCGTCTACAACGAGCGCGAGCGCGTCGCGCAGGCGATCCGCGAGGTGCTGTCCACCGAGCTGCCCGACGAGGTGGAGCTGATCGTCGTCGACGACGGCTCAACCGACGGCACGCGGGAGATCCTGCGCGCAACCGACTGGGGCGAGCGGGTCCGCCTGCTGGAGCACGAGCAGAACCGCGGCAAGGGTGCGGCGATCCAGACGGCGCTGCGCGAGGCCAGGGGCGAGCTGGCGGCGATCTTCGACGCCGACCTGGAGTACGACCCGGCGGACCTGGGGCTGCTGATGCCGCCGCTGATGGACGGCCGGGCCAACGCCTGCTTCGGCGTCCGCGCCTTCGATGGCTACACCAGCCACTCGTTCCTGTTCGTGCTTGGCAACAAGGGCGTCACGCTGGCGTGCAACGTCCTGTTCAACGTTTACCTGCACGACATCATGACCTGCCACAAGATGATCAGGACCGAGCTGTTCAGAAGCCTTCCGCTGAGCGCCGCCGGGTTCGCGATCGAGCCGGAGATCACGGCCCGCCTGGTCCAGCGCGGCGAGCGGATCTTCGAGGTGCCCGTCCACTACCGGGCCCGCTCAACCCAGGAGGGCAAGAAGCTCACCGCGCGCGACGGCTTCAGGGTGATCGCGACGCTGCTGCGCTGCCGCTTCTCCCGCGCCTGAGACGCGGGGGCGCCGGGGCGATCTGCACGGTGGAGGTGTAGATCTGGCGCAGCGTGTCAAACAGCGGCTCCACCGGGTTTCCGTACAGGTCGATCGCCCCCTTGTCGACGATCGGTGGGGTGCCGAACGGGTCGCCGCCGTCCCAGCCGGGCCGGGAGGCGAAGTCCTGCAGCGCGAACCACATCGCGCCGGAGATGTAGGGCTTGGAGGCGAACACCCCGAGGTGGAACGCGGCCTGGGCGGCCTGGTACTGGTAGGTGCCGCGCTGCTCGACGGGCCCGTTCTGGGAGGCGCCGAACCCGAACTCGCTGATCATCAGCGCCTTGGTCGGGTAGCAGGCGTGGAGGCTGTCCAGGAACGGGCTCAGCGCGTCGGGGTCGTCGGTGGCCCCGCCGCCGGCGTCAAACCAGCCGAAGTAGTCGTTGAACCCGATCACGTCCAGCGGGGCGTAGGCCTGTTGGCAGGGCACCCCCGGCCAGTCCGAGATCGCCATCGCCACCGGCCGGGTGGGGTCAAGGCGGTGCGCCAGCGCGACCGCCCCGGCGATGTACTGCGCCTCCGCTCCGCCTGGCGGGGTCGGAAGCTCGTTGCCGATGCTCCACAACAGGATCGACGGGTGGTTCTCGTTGGTGATGATGTTGTCGGCCAGCAGCCGGTGCGCGGCGCGCAGCCACCAGGGGCGGGCCAGGTAGCTCGAGCTGGTCTGGTAGACGGGCACCTCCGACCACAGCAGGATCCCGTCGCGGTCGGCCATCTGCTCGATCTGGGGGTTCAGCGGGTAGTGGGCGCGGATGATGTCGCCGCCCAGCTCGCGCACCCAGCCGATGAGCGCCGCAAGCTGCGCGGGCGAGAGCGCGTCGCCGGTCTGGATGCTCTGCTCGTGCAGGTCGAAGCCCCGCAGGTCAAGCCGCCTGCCGTTGAGCAGAAGCTCGCCGTCTGAGGTGACGCGGATCGAGCGGATCCCGCTGTAGGTGACGTAGCGCTCCAGCGCGCGCCCGCGGGCGTCGGAGACGACCAGGCGGGCCGGGTAGAGGCTGGGGCTGCCAGGGGCCCACAGCCGGGGGTGGGCGATCCGCACCGACGCGTCGGCCACCCACGTCCCCTCAGGAGGGATCGTCCGGCTTCCGAAGGCGATCGCGGCCGAGCCGTAGGTCCCGCGCAGCGTGACCGTCTGCGCCGCGCCGGTCCAGTTGCGGACGGTCACCTGTTCCTGCACGGTGGCGGCGCAGGTGGGGCAGGGCAGCAGGGGCCGGACGATCACGGGCGACATGTCGACCGCGGCGATCGCCCGCAGGTAGACCTCCTGGTTGATCCCGCCGTAGTTCCACCAGCCGCCGCTCGGGCCTGGCGGCAGGTCGCCGGGGCCGCGCCGGTCGTCGACGCGCACCACGAGCCGGTTGACGCCGGGGCGCACGCCGCGCAGCGGCAGCTCGAACGGCAGGTACGCGCCCGCGTGCGTGCCCAGCAGGCGGCCGTTGAGCCACACGGTGGCGCGGTAGTTGACCGACTCGAAGCGCACGATCCAGCTGCGGTAGCGCCGCGGCAGCCAGCTGGGGAACGCGCCGGGCGGGAGCGTGAAGTCTCGCCGGTACCAGCCGACCGATCCGGCCATGCTCGCGTCCGACAGGTCGCCGGCGTTGTAGGAGTTGGGGACCGTGACCGGCGCCCAGCCCACCGTCGAGGAGCTGTCGCGCCACCAGCCGTCGGCGATCCCGGAGTCGGTCGGATCGGCGCGATACAGCCAGGTGCCCCCCAGAAGCCAGCGGTCCGACGGCCCGTCGACGTACAGCGCGCCTGGCGTCGGCGGCGTCGCCGGATAGGCGGGGCCGGTGGCCTGCGCGGCGCGTGCGCCGCCGGGGCCCTCAGCCGCGCGCGCCGGGCCGGTGGCCTGCGCGGCGCGCACGCCGCCGGCGGCCGCGGCGGTCGGACATCCGAGCGCCAGCGCGCACCCCAGCACGACGGCCGCGGGGGCGACCGTCCGGCGCAGGGCCCCGGTGAGCAGGCCCGAAGCGGCCACCCAGGCGATCGCGTCCCGCACGGCCGCCGCAACCGCGCCCCGCACGGCCGCGACAACCGCGCCGCTAGACTCGCCGTCCGATGTCAGCCGTCGACTCGCCGCAGCAGCGGCAGCCCAGGACCGGCGAGCGCGAGCCCCGCGGCCGGCCAGGCGCATCATCGAGCGGCCTCCAGGCCCTGGCGCGCTCCGACGGAGCGGTCGCGGTGCTCGCGTGCACGGCGCTGGGGATCCTGTCGGCCGCGGTGCTGCCGACGGTGCCCAGCTACGACCCGTGGTCGTGGATCGTCTGGGGCCGGGAGATCTTCGACCCGCACCTGAGCTTCGTGGTCAACGGCGGCCCCTCCTGGAAGCCGCTGCCTGTGATCTTCACCGCCGTCTGGAGCCTGTTCGGCGCCGCCGCGCCGACGCTGTGGGTGATAACCGCGCGGATCGGCGGGCTGCTCGGCCTGTGGGGGGTCTGGCGGCTGACCAGCCGGCTGTCGGGCGGCGGCTGGCTCGGGGCGTTCGCCGGAGCCCTGGCCGCGTTCGGGATCGTGCTCACCGGCCGGGTCGACCAGGCCTGGTACTACTACTTCCTGCACGGCACCTCCGAGTCGATGCTGATCGGTTTGACGGCTTGGGCGGTGGACGGGGCGCTCGAGGGCCGTCATCTCCGCGCCTTCGTGCTGGGCGCCGCCGCCGGGCTGATCCGGCCGGAGTTCTGGCCTTTTCTGGGGGTCTACGCCGTCTGGCTGTGGCTGCGCGTGGACGGCTTCCGCAGGCCCTGGGTGGTGGCGCTGCTGCTCGCTGGGCTGGCCGCCCAGCCGTTCGGCTGGTTCGTGCCGCCCTGGATCACCACCGGACACCCCTTCCTGGCCGCCACCCACGCGCACGACTACAACGGGCACCTGGGCTCCGACGTGCTGCGCTCGATCGTGGTGCGCGGGATCCGCGACCAGCAGCTTCCGGCGCTCGTGCTGGCGATCGTCGCCGTGGTGATCGGCTGGGTGCGCGATCGCGACCGCCGGATCGTGGCGCTCGGGCTCGGCGCGCTGGCCTGGTGGGCGGTCGTGATCGCGGAGACCCTGGACGGCTACCCCGGGCTCGAACGGTTCTTCCTCCCCGGCGCAACCGTGATCTGCGTGCTCGGCGGGGTCGGACTCGCGCAGCTGGCGGCGCTCGGCGGAGCGGCCGTCGCCCGCGTTCAGGGTGGCGCCCGCGGTGGCGCGCGCCCCGGGGGCGGGGCGCTGGCGGCGATCGCCAGCGGGGCGGTCGCGGTCGCGCTGGGCGCCGCCTGCGTCCCCTTCGCCCGCGCCCAGCTGCGCGTCGTGCGGGCCGATCAGCGAAACGCCACCCAGGGGGTATGGCTGCTGGACGAGCTCAGCCGGGCGGTGGCGGCTGTCGGGGGCCACCGCGGCGTGCTCCCGTGCCTGTCCAGCTTCGCCGCGATCAACCACTCGGCGCAGACCGCGCTGGCCTGGAAGCTGCAGGTGACGCTGGAGCGGATCGGCACCACGATGCACGCGCCCGGGGTGGACTTCATCGGCCCGCACTCCGCGCAGACCGGCGGGCCCGCGCCCATCGACCCGCGTCTGACGCGCGCCCGGCTGCTGGCGGTCGTCGGGCCCTGGCGCGTCGTCCAGCTGACCGACCCGCGCCTGCCACCGACCTGCGTGGGCGACTGAGCCGGTCATGCGCGCGCGCGGTCGGCCGCGCGGCGCGAGCCACCGCGGCGGCCACCGCGCGGGGCGGAGCGGCCGGCGGCGCGGCGCGCGCCAAAGCGGCGGGCGCGGCGCGGGGCGGAGCGGTGGGCGCTGGCGTGTCGGTGGCGGCGCGCCGGATGCGCGGTGATCCGGATCTGCCGGCGCAGCACGGTCCGGTTGCCGGCCCGGTCGGTCACGACCACCGTGATCGTGTAGCGGCGAGCGCGGCGGTAGACGTGCACGGCGGCGTTGCGGCGGATCCGCTGGACCGTGCCGTCACCCCAGCGCACGTAGACGGTCGCGACCCCCGAGGCGTCGTAGGGCGGCAGGCCGGCCGGCGGCAGGTCGGCGTAGCGCACGATGATGCGCAGCGGCCGCCCGCGCACGCGCGCTCCGCGGAGCGCCATCGTGGCGCGGGGCGCCACCGTGTCGACGAACACGACCGCCGGCCTCGATGGGGTCGCGACGCCGGCGCGGTTGACGGCCGTCACCTGGAAGACGTGGCGCCCGTCGGTCAGCGGCTGGGAGGGGGCGAGCGAAAGGCCGGTGGTCTGGCCCTGCGTCGCTCCGTCGATCGTCAGCTGGTAGGTCGTGGGGCCCCACAGCTCGCTGGCGGGCGACCAGGCCAGAAGCGGTGTGGCGGTGCGCGAGTACTGGAAGCGGCGCTCGGGCGCCGGCGCGCCGGGGGCCTGGTAGAGCTGCGCGGCCACGATCGCCTGCTGCCCGGGGGCGCCCTGCACCCATGCGATCGCGGCGTCGCCCGCCGCATCGCCGCCGGCGAACAGACCGGCGGCCGCGTCGGCCGGCCCCAGGGCGGGGGATGAGACCACAAGCTCGGGTCCGAGGTCATAGCCGTCGGGGGCGTAGCGGACGCGGATCTCCGCCGGTCCCGCCACCCCAGGCGCCTGCTGCCAGGCGATCAGCGTGGAGATCAGCCCGGCGATCGCCGGCACCGCGTAGGGCGGGCCGTCGTCTGGGAGGCTGCCGACCTGCTGCGGGCCTCCGAGCACGTCGTCGGTGTAGACGGGCGCGGCGAAGAGCTGGTTGCCCGGGGTCAGCGAGGAGGTGACGAACCCGCGCCCGTACTCGTTGACGGCCGCCTGCGGGTCCGTCGCGCTCGCGGCCCCCCCGAGCGTGGCCCCGTCGGCCTGGGTCGCGCCCGCGTACTGCGAGCCGTAGAGCCGGTTGTCGAGCACGAGCGTCTGCTGCGAGGCGCCGTTTGAAAGCGTCTCGGAGAACGCGACCGTGGCGTAGGTGTCGTCGCCGCCGGCGGAGATCACGGGATCGGCGGCCGAGACCTCCTGCCAGCCGTCGTAGGAGGACGGGTCGGCCTGCTCGAACACCACGCTCGGGGTGGTGCCGACGACTCGCCGCGTGTAGATGTGCCCGCCCTGGCCCCAGGCGACGATCCCCACGCCGTCGCCGGCTGTGACCACCGCCGGGCGGCCGGCGCCCAGGCCCGCGCCCGGCTGCGGCGCTGCGTTCAGCGGCGTTTGGTCGACCGTCCACGGGTGGGCGGCGCCCCACCAGAACGCGCTCAGGACCTCCCCCTGGGCCGGGTCTGTGAACGCGAGGTAGGCCTTGCCGAAGTTGGACATGGAGATCGCGGGGCTTGCGGCCGGCGAGTACAGTGCCGCCGGCGCGCTGAAGGGCTGGCCGGCGGCCAGCGTCTGCGAGGTGTAGAGCGTGCCGCCGTTGACGAACGCCACGAGCAGCACGCCGCCATCCCCGGCGGCGATCACCGGCGACGACGAGGGCCCGGGCAGGCCGGCATCGACCTGGACCGGCGCCTGGAACGTCCCGCCGGAGAGCACCGACACGAACACGTGCGCGACGCCGCCGACGTCCTGCAGGAACACGAGCCCTCCGGTCCCGTCGCGCGCCACCGACATGCCGTCCAGCGACACGATCGACGTGGACGGGCCGGCGATCTGGGTGTCCGAGGGCGCCGGGGTGGGGGTCCTGGGGCGGTCCGCCGCCGCCGGCGCCGCCCTGAGGCCCAGCGCGCACGCAAGCGCGCACAGGATGACCATCCTGCGCGTTCCCCGGTGCCAGGCGAGTGCTCCACGAGTTGGTGCGACGCCCCCTACAACAGCAGACGGCGCGGCGGGTTGCGGTGCAGGCGCAAAGCGCGCCGCGGCGCAGCGCCAGCGCAGCGACCTCGGCGCAGCAAAGCGGCGGGCTGGGGCAACGGCCCCCTGCACGGGCTCGACCGGCCCGCCGGGAGGCGTCCGGGGGCGGACGCAGAATGTGTCCTCATGGTCGTGCTGGGGATCGATCCCGGAACCGCGTGCACCGGCTGGGGCGTGGTCGCCAGCGGTTCGTCGCGGCTGCGCGCGCTGGCCGACGGGGTGATCGAGACCGCGCCCTCGCTGGCGCCGGAGCGCAGGCTCGCGCTGATCCACGCGCGCGTCGGCGAGCTGCTGGACGAGCACCGGCCGCAGGCGGTCGCGCTCGAGGAGCTGTACTTCGGCGCCAACGCCAGGACGGCGTTCGCCGTCGGGCAGGCGCGGGGCGTGGTCCTGCTGGCGGCGGCCATGCGGGGCGTCCCACAGCGCTCCTACACGCCGCAGCAGGTCAAGGCCGCCGTGTGCGGCAGCGGCCGCGCGGACAAGGGGCAGGTGGCGCGAATGGTCGCCCGCCTGCTGTCGCTCGACGCCCGGCCGCGCTCGGACCACGCCACCGATGCGCTCGCGGTCGCGATCTGCGACCTCAACCGCGCTCCGCTGGCCGCCGCGACCAAGTCGGCCCTGGCCGGAACGGGGGTGGTCGCTTGATCGCGATGGTCAGCGGGACCGTCGCGGTGCGCCGCGCCGACCACGTGGTGGTCGAGTGCGCCGGGGTCGGCTACCGGCTTTCGGTGTCCTCGGAGACGCTTCGGCAGGTCCCGGCGGTCGGCAGGCCCGTCACGCTGCACGCGCACCTGGTCGTCCGCGACGACGCGCTGTCGCTGTACGGCTTCGCCACCGAGGATGAGCGGGACCTGTTCCTGCTGCTTTTGGGCGTCCAGTCGGTCGGCCCCAAGGTCGCGCTGGCGGTCCTCTCGGCCGCGCCGGCGCGCCAGCTGCTGGCGGCCGTCGCGGCCGGCGACGTCGCGCGCCTGCAGGCTGCGCCGGGCGTGGGCAAGCGGACTGCCGAGCGCATCGTCGTGGAGCTGCGCGAGCGCGTGGACGTCGCGCCGCCCGTGGGCGCGACGCGCTCGCCGGCCGGCGACGATCCGCTGGCGGTGGCGCGCGAGGCGCTGGCAGAGCTCGGCTACAGCCCGGCCGAGGCGATCGAGCTGCTTGACGGCGCGACGGGCGAGACGGCTGAGGAGCTCGTCTCGCAGGCGCTCAGGAGCGCCCGCAGGTGAGCGTGCCAAGGCTCCAGGACCCGGCCGCGCAGGCCGACGAGGAGCGCGACGCCGAGCGCTCGCTGCGCCCGCGCCGGCTTGAGGAGTTCGTCGGCCAGGAGGCGGTGCGCCGCCAGCTGGCCGTCTCGATCGAGGCGGCGGCGGCCCGCGGCGAGGCGCTCGACCACGTGCTGCTGGCCGGCCCACCCGGGCTTGGCAAGACGTCGCTGGCCCAGATCATCGCCGCGGAGCTGGGGGTGCGCTTCACGCAGACCGCCGGCCCGGCGCTCGAGCGCAAGGGCGACGTGGCCGCGATCCTCACGGCGCTCGAGCCCCGGGAGGTGCTGTTCGTCGACGAGATCCACCGGCTTCCGCGCGCTCTGGAGGAGACGTTCTACCCGGCGATGGAGGACGGCGTGCTGCCGATCACCGTCGGCCAGGGGGCCGGTGCCCGCGTGGTCACGCTGCACCTGCCGGCGTTCACGCTGATCGGCGCCACGACGCGCGCGGGGCTTTTGACCACGCCGTTGCGCGACCGGTTCGGCATCCAGCACCGGCTGGACCACTACTCGGTCCAGGAGCTGGCGATGATCGTGAGGCGCTCGGCGCGGCTGCTGGGAGCGGCGCTTGACGACGACGGCGCCCGCGCGATCGCCGCGCGCAGCCGCGGGACCCCGCGCGTCGCCAACCGGCTGCTGCGCCGGGTGCGCGACTACGCGGAGGTTCGCCACGGCGGCCTCATCACGGCCGAGGTCGCGGCGGAGGCGCTTGACCTGCTCGAGGTCGACCACGCCGGGCTGGACCGCCTGGACCGCGAGATCCTGCGGGCGATCTGCGAGAAGTTCTCGGGCGGGCCGGTGGGGCTCTCGACGCTGGCGGTCGCGGTGGGGGAGGAGCAGGACACGATCGAGGACGTCTATGAGCCGTACCTGCTGCAGCGCGGGCTGATCGAGCGAACGCCACGCGGCCGGGCGGCGACAGCCCACGCGTTCGAGCACCTCGGCCTGCGGTCGCCGGGGCAGGCGCGGCTGCTGTGAGCCGCCGGGCCAGCGTGACTCTATCCTCTCTGGGCCTATGGGCGTCGAGCGCCACTTCATCTGCCCTCACTGCGCCAACCGCTCGATGGGCACCGATCGCACCGCCGGCTTCTCCGGTCAGGCGCGCGGCTGCGAGCGGTGCGGGTTCGCCTACCTGTTCGAGCTGCTGGACGACTACTATCCGGCGCCGGCGGCCGCGTTCTTCGCCTGCGATGCGGAGGGGCGGATCGTCGACTGCGGCCGAGGGGCGTTCGAGCTCACGGGGCTGTCGACCGAGCGGGCAATCGGCCGTCCGGCCGTGCAGGCGCTGGGCCTGAGCTTCGAGGACGGCACCGACCATGTCGCGCAGGCGCTGGAATGGGAGGTCGGCGTCCACGGCAAGCCGGTGGTGGTCCGCGGCGAGCGTGACTCGCCCACCAGGGCGATCGCCGACATCTTCCCCGCCTACGACGACGAGGACGGCGGCGTGCTGATCGTGCTCACCCCCACAAACCACGCGGGGCCCGAGCGCGCCCCGGCCCACTAGCATCCGCGCAAGGCCGATGTCAGACCGCCAGCGCCACGGCTTCGTCCTGCTCCTGGTGGCGGGGCTGCTCGCCGCGTCCGTGTTCGTGATCACGACGCAGCGGACGATCCTGGGGCTGGATTTGCGCGGCGGGGTGCAGCTCGTCTACCAGGGGCAGCCGACACCGCAGACGCCGGTCGTCACGCAGGCGGCCCTCAGCCGCGCGGTCGACATCATGCGCTCGCGCGTGGACCAGCTCGGCGTCTCCGAGCCTGAGATCTCAACCTACGGGTCGAACGAGATCTCGGTCGGCCTGCCGGACGTGCACGACATCGCGCGCGCCGAGCGCGAGGTCGGCCAGACCGCCGAGCTTTACTTCTACGACTGGGAGGCGAACGTCCTGACGCCCAACGGGCGCACGGTCGCAAGCCAGCTGATCGCCCAGGACCCGACCGCGATCGAGCTCAGCACGGGAGGCTCGGCGGGCCAGCCCGGCGTCCCGGGCGCCGGTGGGCTGCCGCTGTATCAGGCCGTGGCGCTCGCCTCGCGACAGCCGCCCGCGCCGCTGTCAAAGCACCTCTCGCGCGACGGGCCCCTGTACTACATGTTCGGCGCCCCGGGCAGCGCCGCGTGCGCGGCCGCCGCCAAGGCCGACGGCACGCCCCTTGTCGCCGGCCAGCACTGCCTGCTGTCGGGCCCGGATCCGACGATCTCAGAGCTGGACCAGGGGCTGCCGCCCGGTGTCACGCCCTCCGAGGGCCAGGTGCTCAAGGTGCCCCAGGGGATCGTGGTGCTGCAGGCCGCCAATCCGAGCTCCTCGGTCACGATCAAGCCCACCAGCCCGCAGGCCCAGTTCTTCGTGCTGCGCGACGACGTCGCGCTGACGGGCAAGGAGATCACCAACCCGATCGCCTCCACCGACGCCTCCGGCGCCCCGGACGTGCAGTTCGGGTTCACGCCGGCGGGCCAGGCTGCGTTTCAGCGGGTGACCGCGCAGATCGCCCACCGGGGCGCGGATGTGTCGATCGGCGGCCAGACGCTCAACCAGCACTTCGCGGTGGCGCTCGACAACCAGCTGATCACCGTCCCGCAGATCGACTTTCACCAGTACCCGGACGGGATCATCGGCGGCGGAGGGGCGGACATCACCGGCGGCTTCACGAGCCAGTCGGCGAGCGACCTGGCCAACGAGCTGCGCCTGGGGGCGCTGCCCATCCAGCTGAAGCTGATCTCCGAGTCCCAGGTGTCCGCCACGCTGGGCAGCCAGGCGCTGCACCAGGGCCTGGTCGCCGGCGCCGCCGGGCTTTTGGTCGTGGCGCTGTTTTTGATCCTCTACTACCGCATCCTGGGGCTGATCGCGGTGGCGGCGCTGGCCGTCTACGCGGTCTACTTCTACGCGCTGATCAAGCTGATCCCCGTGACGCTGACGCTTGCGGGGATCGCCGGCCTGATCCTCACGATCGGCGTCGCCGCGGACGCCAACATCGTGATCTTCGAGCGCGTCAAGGAGGAGATCCGGGCCGGGCGGACGATCCGAGCGGGGATCGCGGCCGGCTACCGCAAGGGCCTGACGGCGATCATCGACGCCAACGTGGTCACGATCATGACCGCGTTCATCCTCTTCGTGCTGGCGACCTCGGACGTGCAGGGGTTCGCGTTCACGCTCGGGATCGGCGTGATCGTGTCGCTGTTCACCGCCGTGCTCGCCACGCAGGCGATCCTCATGACGATGGGCGACAGCCGGACGATCGCACGGCCGTCCGCGCTGGGCGCCGGCAAGCCCAGGCGCCAGTGGCGCTTCGACTTCATGGGCGCCTCCAAGTACTTCTTCACGATGTCCGGGGTGATCCTGCTGGTCGGCGCGCTGGCGATCGGCGGCCGCGGGCTGAACCTCGGCATCGACTTCACGTCCGGCACCAGGATCACCGCCACGCTGTCGCGACCGGCGACCGCCGCGCAGGTGTCCGCAACCGTCACGCACGCCGGCGCCTCCAACCCCACCGTCCAGCGTCTTGGCAGTCGCGGCGAGCAGTTCCAGATCGCGTTCAAGGCCGGTCCGCAGGCCAGCTCCAGCGTCCGTCAGGCGCTCTACAGCCGCTACGGCCTGCGATCGTTCAACAGCTCCTCGATCGGCCCCACGTTCGGCGCCACGATCGCGCACGCGGCCGTGATCGCGATCATCGCCTCGCTGCTGGTCATATCCCTGTACGTGACCCTGCGCTTTGACTGGAAGTTCGCCGTGCCGGTGCTGATCGCGCTGATGCACGACATCCTGATCACCAGCGGCGTCTACGCGCTCACCGGCCGCGTGGTGACGGTCGACACCGTGGCGGCGCTCTTGACGATCCTCGGCTACTCGCTCTACGACACGATCATCGTCTTTGACCGCATCAGGGAGAACGTGCCGCGCATGCCGCGCGCCGCGTTCTCGCAGATCGTCAACCGCTCGATGTCCGAGGTGCTGACCAGGTCGCTGGCGACCACCTCCTGCACGCTTCTGCCGATCGTCGCGCTGCTCTTGTTCGGGGGCTCGACGCTGCGCGACTTCGCGTTTGCGCTGCTGATCGGGGTGGCCTCCGGCGCCTACTCGTCGATCTTCATCGCCTCACCGGTGCTCACGCACTGGAAGGAGCGCGAGCCGGTGTACCGGCACCGCCGGGCGCGGATCCTCGCCGACCTGGGCACGGTTCCCGCCTACGCGGCAGCCGGGTCGGATGTCGACCCGTCTCGGGGCCGCGTGCGACGCCGCCCGGTGCGCCTGGCAGACGTGGAGGAGACCGTGTCGGCGGCCGAGTTTGAGCAGATGAAGCGCGACCTGGACATCGAGCCGGCGCCGGCGCGTCGCACCTCGACGCTCGCCAAGCGCCTGGCCCACACCGCCGAGCCCGACGGCGACCCCCCGGCGCCCGCCCGTCGTGCGCGCGCGAGCCGGGCCACGCGCGCTCCGGGCCCGCGGCCCGGACCGTCGCGCAGCTCGGCGACGGCGGGCGGCGCGCCCGGCGGCTCGCCGCTGTCGGCCACGCCGGCCCGGACGGCGGCCGGCGAGGGCCCGCGGGGCGAGCCCGCGGGCGGCCAGGGCCCGCCGGCCGGCGCGCCGCGCGGCGAGGACCAGCAGCCCGGGAGCGCGCAGTCCAGCGGCGCACAGCCCGGGTCCGCGCAGCCCGGGGGCGTGCAGCCCTGGTCCGCGCGCGCCGCCGACCAGTCGCCGCCTGCGACCGCCGTCGCACCCGGAGCCGCGCAGGGCGACGAGGCCCCGGCGCGCGACGCGAGCGCGTCCGAGGCGGGCGGGGGCCCTGGCGCAGACGCGTCCGGCTCCGACGGCTTCCGCCACGCGCCCGACCAGCCCGAGAACGATGCCGTGGCCAGGCCGCAGCGCCCCGCGGGCGCGGGCGGCCGTCGCCCGCGTGGGCGGCGGCACGGGAGGCGCCGCTGATGGGGCTCTTGGCGTGGGTGATGATGGGGCTCGCGCTCTGGCACTTCACGATCTGGCTGCCGGACCGCTACTGGGGCGGCATCGTCGGAGCGTTCGTCGGCGCGATCGTCGGAGCGGTCGTCTGCGGCCTGGCGTTCAGCGGGCTGTCGATCCCCGGTACCCATTCCACGCACATCGCCACGGCGCTCGAGGCAATCCCGGGGACGCTGATCGGCGTGGGGCTCGTCTGGCTTGAGGGCGTGCGGCGTGAGCGGCCCGGCGGCCCCGACGGGGCCGGGCCGCGGCGGGCTCGCTCGCGCGCCGCTTGACCGCCGGCCGCGCCGACGGTAGCGTCGGCTGGCCGATGCCGCCCGTTGCGAGACCGTTCACGCGCCGGCCGGACCTCCCGTCGCACGGCAGCCTCGGTCCGTCCGTGCCACGGCAAGGCTCAAAGAGGGGTCGTGCCCTGCGCCTGAATGTGGTCCTGGCGCTCGCCGCCGCCCTCTGGTCGGTCGCCGCGGCGGGTGCGCGAGGGGCGGCGCTTCGCTGGGGCCCGGCGTTCAGCCTGCCCGGCTCCTACGGCATCCTTTCCCTCTCATGCCCGGCCGCCGACCTGTGCGTGGCCGGCACCGCGGCGGACCTGGTGGTCTCGACCGACCCGGCTGGCGGCGCACGCGCATGGGTTCCGTCGGCGAGCGCCCCGTCGCGACCGGGCTTCGGGAGCGCGATCCAGGGCGTCGACTGCCCCACGGTCGCGCTTTGCGTGGCCGTCTCGCCCGGGGCCGTGCTCACCTCCACACGCCCGGCGGCTGGGGCCGGGGCCTGGCGGACGGCCGCGCTCCAGATCCCCGCCGGGTGGTATCTGGCCGGCGTGGGGTGCGAGCCCTCAGGGGAGTGCGTGGCGTTCGCCCGCTCCCTGCGCGGACCGCGGGGCCGCGCGGCGCCGCGCGGCGGGGTGCTCGCCGTCAGCGCCGATCCCACCGGCGGCGCCGGCGCCTGGCGGATCGAGCGGCTGCGTGACGTCGCGGACTACGCCTGGTGCCTGGCGCGCGAGTGCGCGCTTGCAACCGAGGACGGCGACATCCTCACTGCCGCACGGCCCGCGGCTGGCCCTCGCGCCTGGCGCTCCGTGCACCAGATCGGCGCGCCGGGCGATGCGCTCTTCATCCCGGCGCTCGCATGTCAGTCGGCACGCGCCTGCATCGCGCCGCTGGGCGGCGAGCTCAGACGGGGCGAGCTGATCGGCTCGCTGGCGGCCACGCGCCCGTTCTCGTGGCGCTACACGCAGGGGCTCGGCGGCGCGCCGTTCGCCGATCCGTCGAGCGCGAGCTGCGTGCCCGGGCTGTGCGCGGTCGCCGCATCGGTGGGATCGGCTGTCCTGGGAGGCCATGGCGAGGTGCTGACCGCGACCAGGCCGGGCGCTCGCTGGAGCGCGACGCGCTTTGCCGCCGACGAGACGCCGGTGGTCTCGTGCGCCTCTGACAGCCTGTGCGTCGCGGCCGGGACCGAGGAGGCGGGCGGCTGCCGGCCCGGGGCGCCGTGCGTGCTGAGCGTGCCGACCGGGGTGATCATGGTCGGCAGCGCGCCGGCCGCGCGGCCGGCGCGCTGACCGCGGCAGGCTGACTCTCCGGCGCGCCTGCCGCCGGCACGGGTCCGCCCGGCCCTTCAGCGTGGGTCCGTCTGGCACGCCGCCTACTCTGGCGCGGTGCCCGGCGCCCCAGCCATCGCGCTCCCTGCAACCCCGGCAGCCCCGCCGCCGTCGCCCGGCGTGCGGATCGAGCTGCCCCGCTACGACATCGAAGCCGCCCTAGGCCTGGAGCGCTCGCTCGGGGTCAGCCATGCCATGGCCCAGGTGCTGGTCAGAAGGGGGCTGTCGGATCCCGGCCGGGCGGCCGCGTTCTTGGCCTGCGACGAGGAGCATCCGCCGGAGGCGTTTGCGGGGATCCAGGCGGCCGTGGAGTCGATCCGGGCCCGGATCGACTCGGGCCAGCCGATCGTCGTCCACGGCGACTACGACGTCGACGGCGTGTGCGCCACGGCGATCATGGTGCGCGCGCTGCGGGCGCTGGGCGCCCGCGTGAGCTGGTTCATCCCCGACCGCTCGGCCGACGGCTACGGGCTCGCGCGCCCCACCGTCGAGCGCCTCGCGAGGTCCGGCGCGGCGCTGATCGTGGCCGTCGACTGCGGCATCACCGCCGTCGAGGAGGTGGCCGCCGCGCGCCGGCTGGGCGTCGATGTGGTCGTCTGCGACCATCACGCCCCCCGGTCCGGCGGCGGGCTGCCGGCGTGCCCGATCGTGCACCCGGCGCTCGGCGGGTACCCGTGTCCGGATCTGTGCGGCGCCGCGGTGGCTCACAAGCTCGCGCAGGCGCTGGGGTCGCCCACCGCCAGCGAGGACCTTGAGCTGGTGGCGCTGGCGACCGTCTGCGACCTGGTGGCGCTCGTGGGGGAGAACCGCCGGCTCGTGCGCGCCGGGCTGGCGCAGCTGGCCACGACCGCCAAGCCGGGTCTGCGGGCGCTGATCGCCGTCGCGGGCTGTGATCCGATGGCGCTGGACGCGGGCGCCCTGGGGTTCGGGCTGGGCCCGAGGCTGAATGCCTGCGGACGGATGGCGCGCGCGGACGCGGGCGTTGAGCTGCTGCTGTGCGAGGACCCGGTGCGGGCGCGCGCGATCGCCGCCGAGCTGGACGCGCTCAATGCGCAGCGGCGCGCGGTCGAGCAGCGCACGCTGTGGGAGGCCGAGGCGCAGCTGCGCGAGCTGGGGCCGCGCCGCGGCTACGTGCTCGCAGGCGAGGGTTGGCACCCGGGGGTGATCGGGATCGTCGCCAGCCGGATCGTCGAACGCCACCACCGGCCCACGGTCCTGGTGGCGCTCGACGGCGAGCGCGGCCGCGGGTCGGCCAGGGGCGTGCCAGGCTTTCATCTGCTGCACGCACTCGACGCATGCGCCGCGCATCTCACCCGCCACGGCGGCCACCGCGCGGCGGCGGGCATGGAGCTTCAGGCCGGCGCGGTGGACGCCTTCCGCCAGGCCTTTGAGCGCCACTGCGAGCTGGCGCTGACCGACGAGCTGCTGGCGGTGGTCGAGCGGGCCGATGCGGTCGTGTCCGGCACCGAGCTGGGGCTCGAGCTGGCGGAGGAGCTGCGCGCGCTCGAGCCCTGCGGGGCCGGCAACCCGGCGCCGCGGCTGCTTGTCTGCGGCGCGCGCTTTGACGGCATCCGCACGATGGGGGATGGGCGCCACGCGCGCTTCACGGTGATGTCGGGGGGCGTGCGGGCCAGCGCGGTTGCCTTCGGCTGCGACGGCCGCGTGACGGATGACCCGTCCGCGCCGCAGGACGCCACCTTCCGCCTGGAGCGCGACAGCTGGGCGGGCGCGGTGGCGCCGCGGCTGGTCCTGCGCCGCGCACGGCGGACGCTGCCGGCACCAATCACCGTGCTCGAGCGCTGCGAGGATTATCTGTGCAGCGCGCTGTCCGAGCTGGACGCGCCGCTCCCGGAGCTTGCCTCGCCGGGTGGCCCGGCGCGACAGGGCCAACCGCCTCGGTGGCGCAGCGTGCTCGATCGCCGCGGCCACAGCCCGTTGAGCGCGCTGGCGGACGCGGTGGCCGGCGGCGGGGACGTGCTGGCCGTCTGCTGCGACGTCGAGCGGCGGCTGCCCGGCCTGCGTGACCTCACCGGCGGCTTTGCGCTGGCATCGCACTGGCTGTTGGAGCGCGACCGGCGCCTGCCGGATGCCTTCCCGGCGATCGTGGCCCTTGACCCGCCCGGCAGCCCGGAGGCGCTCGCGCGCCTGCGCGAGGGCTCGGGCGTGCTGCTGCTGGCGTGGGGTGAGCCTGAGCTACGCTTCGCCCAGAAGATGCACGAGCTTGAATACGGTCTGCGCTCCACGCTTGTCGCCCTCTACCGCGCGCTGCGCGACCGGGGGCGCGCGGGCGGGGAGGAGCTTGAGCGCCTGTTGCGCGGCGATCCTCCCGGGCGGCCGGCGCGCCTGGCGGGCCGCGCGATCAGGGTGCTGGTCGAGCTGGGGCTTGTGACCTGCGAGCGCGAGCGGCCGGCGCTTGCGATCGCCGGCCGCTCGCCCACTTCGCTCGAGCGCTCGCCGGCATACCGCGCCTACGCGAGGCGCCACGAGGAGGGAAGGCGATTTCTGAGCACCGCAGACCTTCCGGCCGCCGCCTGAGGGGCGCCATCTCGCGCAGCGAGGGCCGCTCGTCCGCCGAGGGGCCGACGGCCGTCGGCGCGCGCGCCCCGGACGTGCCCGCGGTCGTCGCGCAGCGGCGGGCGGTGGGTGTGCAGGCGGGCGCCGGCATCGTGCCCGGCCCGCAGGCGAGGGGCGCGGCAGGCTCCGAGCACCTGTCGGAATCCGAGCGGCGGCTGCTGTGCGACCTGTTTGCGATCGTCGAGGAGCACGCGGACATGGCGCAGGCGATCGACCGCGACCGCGTGGAGGCCGCGTTCGCCTACGCGTGCGCGCGCCACGCCGACCAGCGGCGCCTGTCCGGCGAGGAGTTCATCGTGCATCCCGTCGGGGTGGCGAAGATCTGCGCGGGGCTGCGCCTGGACACCGCCACGCTGTGCGCCGCGCTGCTGCACGACACCGTCGAGGACACGAGCGCGTCGCTTGAGGAGGTGCGCGAGACGTTCGGCGACGAGATCGCCGGGCTGGTCGACGGGGTGACCAAGCTGACCGGGCTGACGTTCCAGTCGCGCGACGAGGCCCAGGCGGAGAACTACCGCAAGATGGTCGTCGCGATGGCGTCGGACATCCGCGTGATCCTGATCAAGCTCGCCGACCGCCTGCACAACATGCGCACGCTGTCGGCGATGCCGAAGGGCAAGCAGCTGGAGAAGGCGCGCGAGACGCTGGACATCTACGCGCCGATCGCGCACCGGCTGGGCATCCACGCGATCAAGTGGGAGCTGGAGGACCTCGCATTCCAGACGCTTCACCCGCGCAAGTACAACGAGATCAAGGGCCTGGTGGCCCAGCAGCGCGAGGAGCGCGAGCGCTACGTGGCCCAGGCGGGCGAGATCGTCGCGCAGGAGCTGGCCAGGCTGGGCATCCAGGCCGACATCTCCGGGCGCGCCAAGCACTTCTACTCGATCTACTCGAAGATGACCCGCAAGGGGCGGGAGTTCAACGAGATCTACGACCTGACCGCGATGCGGGTGATCGTCGACTCGGTCAAGGACTGCTACGGCGCCGTCGGGGTGATCCACTCGCTCTGGAAGCCGCTGCCGGGGCGCTTCAAGGACTTCATCGCGATGCCCAAGTTCAACATGTACTCGTCGCTGCACACGACGGTGATCGGGCCCCAGGGCAGGCCGCTGGAGATCCAGATCCGCACCCGCGAGATGCACGACCTGGCCGAGTTCGGCATCGCCGCCCACTGGATGTACAAGGAGGGTCCGGAGAGCGCGCTGGCGCAGGGCCAGCAGGACAAGCTCAGGTGGGTCCGCTCGCTGATGGACTGGCAGCAGGAGATGTCGGACCCGCGGGAGTTCGTCGAGAGCCTGAAGGTCGACCTGTTCGAGGACGAGGTGTTCGTCTTCACCCCGCGCGGCGAGGTCAAGTCGCTGGCCGCCGGCTCCACCCCGCTGGACTTCGCCTACGAGATCCACACCGACATCGGACACCGGTGCGTGGGCGCCAAGGTCAACGGCCGCATCGTGCCGCTGTCCTACCAGCTTCGCTCGGGCGACATCGTGGAGGTGCTGACCTCAAAGCGCGACCGGGGACCGTCGCGCGACTGGCTGGCGCTGGTCAAGACAAGCCGGGCGCGCAACAAGATCAAGGCGTGGTTCAAGGCCGAGTCACGGCGCGACACCGAGCACAGCGGCCGCGAGCTGCTGCAGGAGGCGCTGCGCAAGCAGGGCCTGCCCGCGCAGAAGCTGGTCGGATCGCCGCTGCTGGCCGACGTGATCCGGGAGATGGGGTTCCGCAAGGGCGACGACTTCTACGTCGCGCTGGGGGCGGAGAAGATCTCCGCGGCCACGGTCGTCAACAAGGTGATGCAGCGGCTCAAGCAGGGCGAGGCCGCCGAGTCCCAGCCGACCGCGGCCGACGACCTGATCAGGACGCGGCGGCGGCGAAGCCGGCCGACCACGCTCTCCTCAAGCTACGGCATCTCGGTCGAGGGGATCGACGAGGTGATGCTGCGCCTGGCCAAGTGCTGTCGCCCGGTGCCGGGCGATCCGATCGTAGGCTACATCTCGCTCGGGCGGGGGATCACCATCCACCGCGAGGACTGCCCCAACGTGGCCGTGCTGCGCAAGGATCCGGACCGCTTCACCGCCGTCTCCTGGGACGGCGACGCCGAGACCTCCTTCAAGGTCGAGATCGAGGTGGACGGCTGGGACCGCCACCGCCTGCTGGAGGACATGTCGCGCACGTTCGCCGAGGCGGGGATCAACATCGTCGAGGCGCGCTGCACGGTCAACCACCCGATGGTCCGAAACCGGTTCGTGGTGGAGGTGGGCGACACGCGCGCGCTGGACCAGGCGATCAGCCGCCTGCGCAACATCGACGCCGTCTTTGACGCCTACCGCGTGACGCCGGGCTCGGCCTAGCCGAGCGCCGCCCCGCGCCCGGCGCCGCGAGCCGGGGCCCGCGCCGTGCGCTCCGCCTTGGCCCCCGGCGCTCAGCGCTCAGCCTCGGCCCCCGGCGCTCAGCGCTCGGCCCCGGCCGCCGGCGCTCAGCGCTCAGCCCCGGCCCCCGGCGGCGTCACGGCGATGCGCCGCACCCGCGTGCGCGGGAGCCGCTCGAGCACGATCGCCTCGCCCGGCGCCAGCGCCTGCACCGTGTCCGGCGAAACGGTGCGCCGTCGCACCCGGCGGACGCTGCCGCGGCCCGCGTGCGCTCCGCCGCCGCCCAGCGACCAGGTCGCCTCCCAGGCCCAGTGGGTCCCGATCATGCTCGACAAAAGCTCGGCGGAGGAGGGCACCTCCTGGCGGTGCACGAGCTTGGCTCCGACGATTCCAAGCACCTGGTCACGGAAGCCGCGGCCGGCGCGCTCCAGGTCGGCGAGCTCCTGGGTTGCCAAAAGCACGCGCACGCCCGCCTCTCGGCCACGCGCCAGAAGCGCGAGCAGGTTGTCGGCCGCGAGGGCGGAGAACTCGTCGATCGCGACCGTCGCGGCGTCCGCGGCGCCCAGCGCCAGCCGCCTGCCGGCCGCGGCGGTCAGGTCCTGGATCGCCAGCGCCCCGAGCTGCTGGGCGAGCTGGCCGTGGACGCTTGAGTTGATGCTCATCAGCAGCACCTCACCGCCGCGCAGGCCGGCGGCGAGGTCAAAGCGGCCGGCGCCGCCGCCGGCGGCCCGAAGGTGCGGGCCCGCTCGCGACTCGTCAAGCAGCGCAAGGCGGGTCTGCAGGCCGCGGATCGCAGACAGCTGGTCGCCGGTCAGCGCGGCCAGGTAGTCCTGTATGCGCTCGGCGGCCGCGGGCGGCATCGCGCGCAGCAGCGCGGCGAGCCTGCGGGGCTCCATCGCAGCCACCACCGTGCGCAGGTCCAGCTCGCCGGCGCCCTGCTTCAGAAGCACCCCGATCGTCAGCTGCAGGTGGCGCTCGGCGGCGCGCTTGTAGTGCGGCTCGGTGAAGCGCTCGGCTCCGATCAGCATGTCCTTGATCGATGTCGCGTCGCCGTGGGCCAGCGGGTTCCATGCGGTGGGGCCCTCGGGCGTCCAGACGCGCAGCTGTCGTCCCGCCTCGCGCGCGCAGCGCGCCAGGCGCCGCTTGAAGTCGGGCGAGCCCTTCATGTCGATCGCCACCACCGCTCGGCCGGCGCGCACCTGCGCTTCCAGCAGCGTCAGCAGGGTCGTCGTCTTCCCCGAGCCGCTCGCTCCGACGATCAGCGCGTGGGCGGCGAGCTGGTCGTCGCCCAGCACGATCCCGGCGCCAGTCGCCGTGACCCCCAGGGCGACGTCTCCGGGCCGCGACGGGGCCTGGCGCGCTTTCGCGCGACGCCGTCCGTGCCGGCGTGCCGCCGCCGCGATCGCCACCGCCACCGCGAGCGCCGCGAACAGCGCCGCGCCAGCGGCCGAGGGCGCGGCGGCGACCGCGACGACGACGGCCAGCGCAAGCCAGCGGCGAAGCGTGTTTGCAGGTGGCAAAGCCCGCGCTCGCCGCCACCCGTCCGTCACCTGCCGACCCCCGCCTGGCCGGCCCGGTGTCCCGCCGCCTGCCCGGCCCGGCGCCCGGCCGCGATCGCCGCGCCGCTGCGCGCCGGCCCCGCGCCGCTGCACGCCGGCACCGTGCCGCTGCGCGCCGGCGCCGCGGCATGCCCTCTGGGCGTGCGGTCCGGCTCCAGGCGTACGCGGTAGACGCTGACCAGCCCGGCCAGGCGCATGCGCCGCGCGGCGCGGCGAACAGCGGCGGCCGTCCCTTCACGCTCTGCCAGGTACACCACCGCGTCGATGCGGCGGTCGGCCGCGTAGCCGGCGAGGATCCCCTCCAGGCGAGCGGGCCCCTTGGTGGTGCGCTCAAGCTCAAACGCGACCCTGCGACCCTCCGGGGTGACGGCGATCAGGTCCGGATAGTGCAGGCGGCTCTCGCCGCGCGGGCCGGTCCCTCCCAGGCGAACGCCGTGGCGAGGCTGCCCGGCGCTCGCTCGGCGGTCCTCGGAGCGCATCCGCCGCTCGCCGATCACCATCGCGACCTCGCCGAGCCCACCCTCAAGCAGGCGCAGCATCAGCCAGCCGAGCGCCTGGTCGTGCGCTTGGAGCGCAAGCGCCACCGGGCCGGCGGCGCGCAGGTCCCCGCCGGCGGCTCGTATGCCGGCGGCGGTCGCGCGGTACAGGGCCGGCCGGCCTCGCAGCGGCGCCTGGCGCTCGAGCGCTCCGGCCGCCGTCAGCGACCGGAGCCGTCGGCTGGCCGCGGCGACGTCGACGTCAAGCAGCGCCGCGACCTGGGCGGCGGTCACGAACCGGTGCTCGGCCGCGAAGGCGAGCGCGGTCTGCTCGGCGGCCGCGCGCGTCGCGTGAGAGCTGCGCGACGGAGACTGCATCTGAGGATGCAGAGCCCCGGGCGAGCGATCTCCACCCCCCTTCCGGGAAGGGGAGGCTCAGCCGAGCACGGCCAGCGCGCGCGGAAGGCACTCGTAGCGCGCCTCGAGCACGTCTGCGATGTGGTCGCCGTCGACCTGCAGCGGCAGCGGCCGGCGGTCGGCGGAGCTGACGGTCAGCTCGGTCACCGGCCCGTAGCCGAGCACGTGCCGGTGGCCGGTCACCCCGGTGCTGCCGCGCAGGGCGCGCAGCGCGATCGACGGCACGTCCCGCGCGGCTGCGCGCACAAGCACCACCCCCGCCAGGCCGCCGCCGGACAGCTCGGCGCCGACGCCCATGCGGACCGGCCGGTCGCCGAAATAGGTGTAGGGGTCGCCGTTCTGCACGATCGCGGTCACTCCCTCGACGGCGTGGCCGTCCAGAGCGATCCGCATCCGGGGCGCATGCCGCACGTAGCCGGCCGCGAACGTGCGCAGCGCGACCCAGGCGTAGTACCACTCGCCGAGCCTCGCCTTGGCCCTGGGGTGAGAGTCGACGACCCTGACGACGCTGGCGTCCAGACCCACGCCGGAGGAGAACAGGAAGCACCTGCCGTTGACGCGGCCCAGGTCGACGCGGCGCACCGGCCAGCCGTCGGCCAGCGCCAGCAGGCGCTCGGTCGCGTCGACCGGGTCGGTCGCGATCCCCAGCATCCGGCAGTAGACGTTCGCCCGCCCGCCGGGCAGCGGAAACAGGGCGGCGGGGCCGCCGGCGAGCGCGTTTGCAACCTCGTTGGCGGTCCCATCGCCGCCGACGGCGACGACCGCCTCGGCGCCCTCGAGGACGGCGCGGCGAGCGAGCTCGGTCGCATGGCCCGGAGCGTGCGTGTCCACCGCCACCACCTCGTAGGGGCCCCTCAGCGCGTTGACCACAAGCCGCCGCAGGCGCTGCGAGACAGCTGTCGCGGATGGGTTGACGATCACCGCGAGCCTGCGCGGCGTCGCGCGCGGGCGCTCGGCGGGGAGCGGCACTGAAAGCGGCGGGATCTGCCTGGCGGGCATCGGTGGTGGCGGCGGGTCGCGGGCCCGCGCGGGCTGGGGTCGTTCAGGGTTGCCCCTGCGTATACTGACGCGCGACATAGCAGTACGCATCGAGAGGGGTGGAGGGAAATGGCCCTGTGAAGCCCCGGCAACCTCCCGCAAGGGAACGGTGCCAAGTCCATCAGGCTCAAACCACGAAGGCCTGGGAGATGTGGCAGGGCGGTAGCTTCAGACCTCCACCACAGACCCCGGCGGAGGTTCTTTCAAATGCCGCCAGAGTCGCTTCGCTGCAGGGAATGCCAGACCGTCTATCCGCTTGACGCTCGCTACGTCTGCGAGCGGTGCTTCGGGCCGCTTGAGGTGCGCTACGGGCCACCCGCCGACGCGGACCCCGAGCTCCTGCGCCGCCGGATCCAGGCCGGGCCGCACTCGCTGTGGCGCTACGGGGACTTTCTGCCGGTGTCCTCGCCGCCGAGCGGCGCGCTTGCCGCCGGCTGGACGCCGCTGCTGCGCGCCGACAGGCTCGCGCAGCGGCTCGGCCTGCGCGAGGTGTGGGTGAAGAACGACGCCGCCAACCCGACGCACTCCTTCAAGGACCGCGTCGTGGCCGTGGCGCTCGCCCGGGCTCGCGAGCTTGGCTTTGAGACCGTGGCGTGCGCGTCGACCGGCAACCTGGCCAACGCGGTCGCGGCCCACTCGGCCGCCGCCGGGCTGCGCTCCTACGTGTTCATACCGCGCGACCTGGAGGAGCAGAAGATCCTCGCGACCGGCGTCTACGGGACGCAGATCGTGGCGGTCGACGGCAACTACGACGACGTCAACCGCCTGTGCACGGAGCTGTCCGGCGAGCACGAGTGGGCGTTCGTGAACATCAACATGCGCCCCTACTACGCGGAGGGTTCCAAGACGCTCGCGTTTGAGACCGCCGAGCAGCTCGGCTTCCGCCTGCCCGACAGGGTGGTTGCGCCGATCGCCTCCGGCTCGCTTTACACCAAGATCGCGCGCGGCTTTCGGGAGTGGATCGACGCGGGTCTGCTGGAGGGCTCGATGCCCGTCTTCTGCGGCGCGCAGGCGCTCGGCTGCGCGCCGGTGGCCGAGGCGTTCGCGGCGGGGCGGGACTTCTGCCGGCCGGTCAAGCCGGACACGATCGCCCGCTCGCTGGCGATCGGAAACCCGGCCGACGGCCCCTACGCGCTGGAGCTCGCCCGCTCCAGCGGCGGCTCGATCGACGCGGTCGACGACGATGAGATCCGCGCCGGCATCCGTCTGCTGGCGCAGACGACGGGGATCTTCACCGAGACCGCCGGCGGCGTCGCGACCGCGGTGCTGGCCAAGCTGGCGCAGCGCGGCGACATCGAGGCCGACGAGCGCGTCGTCCTCTACATCACCGGCGAGGGCCTCAAGACGCTCGACGCCGTTCGGGGCACCTTCGAGACCTGGCAGATCGAGCCGACCGTGAGGGCGTTCGAAAGCGCCGCACAGCGCGATCGAACGCCGGCGGAGCCGGCGGCGGCGGCCGGGCGCCACCTCGTCGCAAATGCCAGCCCGAGCCCGGCTGCGGGCGACCCCCGCGTCCAAGGCGACCCGGCCGCAGGCGACCCCCGTGTGCAAGGCGACCCGGCCGCCGGCGACCCCCGTGTGCAAGCCGACCCGGCTGCAGCTGCGGACAACCCCGCGACGCGGCGCGACCTGGTGCCGCTCACGTAAGCTGTCGGCGCGATGCCCGTCACCGTGAAGATCCCGACGCAGCTGCGCGCCGCCACCGACGGCGCGTCGGAGGCGACCGTCGACGGGGAGACCGTCGGCGAGGTGCTGGACGCGCTCTACGAGCGCTTCGGCGAGCTGCGCAGCCGCATCGCCGAGGACGGCGGGCTGCGGCGGTTTGTGAACGTCTACGTCGACGGCGAGGACATTCGGTTTCTCGACGGCCTGCAGACGCCCGTCAAGGACGGGGACGAGGTGACGATCCTGCCGGCCGTGGCTGGCGGCTGAGCCGCGTCTCAGGCGCTCTGCAGGCCGGCGGGCGCACCGGACACGCCCAGCCCGACCGGGCAGCTGACGCCCGTGCCCCCGAGCCCGCAGTAGCCCCCCGGGTGCTTGTGCAGGTACTGCTGGTGGTACTCCTCGGCGTAGTAGAACGGTCCCGCGGGCGCGATCTCGGTGGTGATCGAGCGCAGGCCGGCGGCCGTCAGGCGCTCCTGGTAGGCGTCACGCGACGCGTGCGCGATCGCCCGCTGCGCCTCGCCGTGAAAGTAGATCGCCGAGCGGTACTGCGTGCCCAGGTCGTTCCCCTGGCGCATCCCCTGGGTGGGGTCGTGGCCCTCCCAGAAGAGCCTGAGCATCTCCGCGTAGGAGACGCGCTCGGGATCGAACACCACCAGCACCACCTCGGCGTGGCCGGTGGCGCCGGTGCAGACCTCCTCGTAGGTGGGGTTGGGCGTGTAGCCGCCGCTGTATCCGACGGCCGTGCTGTAGACGCCGCCCGCGCGCCAGAACAGGCGCTCGGCCCCCCAGAAGCACCCCATCCCGACGACCATCCGCTCAAGCCCCTCCGGGAACGGCGGCCGCATCCTCGTGCCCAGCACCGCGTGCCGACCCGAGATCTGCATCTCCTCCGGGCGCCCGGGGAGCGCGCGCGTGGGGTGGACCATCCTCATCTTGTCACGCAGTCCGAGCATGTGATCAGCTTACCCACGCCGACGGCGGGTGCGCCATGCGCCAAAATCGGATCCGCCGGGCCCGGGGCGGACCCGCCCGGCCAGCCCAGCCCCACCCGTGAGCGAGAATCCAGGAACCCAGGACCCGCACGGCGCGCCCGCGGCCGGCTCGCGCGGCGAGCCCGCGCCCGGCCCGCGTGACGCCCCCGCGTCGGGCGCGCACCGCGCCGGGCGCGCCCGCCTGGCGCTGGCCACGCTTGCGGCGGTCGTGGCGCTGATCCCGGTCGCGATCGCGGTGGCGCTGCTGTCGCAGGGGACCCCAGCGCCGCCGCCCGGGTCCAGCACCGCGCCGATCCACCTGACGGTCGCCTCACCCGCGGCCGGCGCGCCCTCGGCGCCGGCCTCCGCACCCGCGCGCCCGAGCGCGTCCCTGCGGCTGCCGCGCGGGCCCGGAGCGCTGGTGGCGACCTTGGTCCGGCGCACGGCGCTGCGCGCCGCGCCCGGCGGCCGGCGGCTGGCGACGCTGCAGCTGCGGACCCAGTGGGGCTCGGCGCAGGTGCTGTGGGTCAGGCGCGTGGTTGGCCGCTGGCTGGGGGTGGTGAGCACGGAGGCCGGCAACAACCGCCTCGGCTGGATCCCCGCCTCCGCGGCGACGCTGGGGCGTGTGGACTGGGAGCTGCGCGTGTCGCTTGAGGCGCGCAGGCTGGAGGTGATCCACGCCGGGAGGGTCCTGGCCCGCTACACGATCGCGATCGGCGCGCCCGCCAGCCCGACGCCCACCGGCAACTTCGACGTGACCGACCGCCTGCTGACCGGCGACCCGGGCGGCCCGTACGGCTGCTGCATCCTCGCGCTCTCGGCGGTGGCGCCGCATGCGATCCCCGACTGGACCGGGGGCAACCGGATCGCGATCCACTCCACCCCGGAGACGTGGTCGATCGGCAGGCCTGTCAGCCACGGCTGCATGCGCCTCACCCTTCCCGAGGGGCGCTGGCTGGTCGACCACATCCCGCTCGGCACGCCGACGGTCATCAGCAGCGCCTAGCGACAGCAGCATGCGGCTGCGCCTCAGGCCGCGCTCCGGCGCTGCGCTCGGCCGTCTGGCATAAGCCCGGCGCTGCGCTCAGCCGCCAAGCCGCGCGTCGATCTCCACGACCACCTCGTCGGCCACCTTCAGCGTCCCAAACAGCGCCGAGTAGGGCTTCATCCCCCAGTCGCTCTGGCGCACGGTCGCCGAGCCGGTGAGGCGCCCGTCGGGGTCGATCGTCACCTCGAAGGCGATCAGGTTCGTCGCGCCGGCCAGCTCCAGGTCGCCGGTGACGCGGTAGCGGCCGTCGCCGTCGTGGCGCACGGACGTGGAGTGAAACGCGATCGTGGTGCCTTTGAGCACCTCATCGTCGATCGTCTTGGCGATCGAGCGCCGGTCATCGTCGTCGAGCGCCTTCAGGCCGCCGGTGCCCTCCACGACGCTCAGCGACCGCGAGTCCGCGCTCAGCGACACGCGGCTTTGGGCGGGATCGTCGGCGAGCTCCAGCGTCGCGCTCCAGCGCCCCACGCGCAGCAGGAGGTCGTGGCCCGCGCGCGCGGCGGCCCCTACCCTGCCGGTTCGGACCGTCAGCGTGCCGCTGTCGGGCCCAAGCTCGTAGGTTCCAGGGCTGATCGTCATCCGCTCCCGCCGTCGTGGTGGCCGTGTGGCGAGCAACATACACGCAGACAGGAGGATCGAGATGGTTGAGCTTGACAGGACGTTTCAGATCGACAGGCCCGCGCAGGACGCCTGGGCGCTGGTGATGGACCTGGAGCGGCTGGTTCCCTGCGTGCAGGGCGGCAAGGTGCTCGAGCGGATCTCCGACGACGAGGTCAGGGCTGAGATCCGCGTCAAGATGGGGGCGATGTCGATGCGCTTCGCCGGGACCGTCACGATCGTCGAGCGCGACGACGAGCAGCGCCGCGCGCTGCTGCGCGTCAAGTCACGCGAGGTGGGCGGCTCCGGGCACGCCAACGCGGACGTGACCTTCACGCTGCAGGACGGCAGCGTCAGCATCCACACCGCGGCGCAGATCACGGGCAAGGCGGCGTCGATGGGCGAGGGGACGGTCGCGACCGTGCTCGAGGCGCTGATCAAGGACTTCTCGGAGCGCTTTGCGGCCGCGGTGTAGCGGCGGGCGCGCGGGTGGACGCAGAGCGCGCCCGGCAGGATTTGAACCTGCGACCTTCCGCTCCGGAGGCGGACGCTCTATCCCCTGAGCACCTTCCGCTGCGGAGGCCGGTCGGCCGGATCGTGCTGAGAGCCGGATCGCCCGTAGTTACCGGGTGGTTCGGGCTCTATCGGCGTCCGGGCGCCTCGTGGCAGATGGGGCCGATTTCCGGCGATCACGGGCGCTTCCGCCCGACGATGACGGGCGTCTGCCAGTTGGCGCCTTGACCGCACCATGGCGGCGTGCAAGAGTCAGGCAGCGGGTAGCTCCTAAAGACGCGGTCTCGCCGGTCGACCATCCCGGGTGATACGTTCGTGAGAGAGCTGTGCCCCGACGTTCGATGGCCATAACGACCGATCTCCCGACTGCCAGCGGCGGCCCTGACCGGCTGACCTTCCGCTTCACGCCCAACCCTGACGGCTGGGTCACTGCGCAGATCGTTGAGTTCCCAGCGGCGATCTCGCAGGGCGCAACTGAGAACGAGGCGCGCGCCAACGTGCTCGAGGCGCTGCACGACCTCATGCACGAGCCGACGACGGCGGAGCGCATCGCGTTCGCGGCGGACGCGGCGCTTGACGAGGTCGTCGACCAGCTGGCGAGCGTCGCACGGCGGCTGTTCGATCTTCTCGAGCCGCGGCTTCGAGAACTCGTGCGCGACGTGACGCGCGCTCGCGTTCGCTAGCTTGAAGCGCCGCGACGTCGAGCGCTGGCTCCGACTCAACGACGCGTACCTGCTACGGCATGGCGCGAGCCATGACGTGTGGGTCCGCGCCGGCAGGCGGTCGTCGCTGCCGCGTCATCGTGAGATCAAGCCCGAAACACTGCGGGCAATCTGCAAGCAGCTCGATATACCTGAGCCGTGAAGGCGTGGCGACTGGCGGCGTCAGTGCTCGACGGACGCAATCAGCGCGCGCACGCGCTCCGCCACGTCGATTGGCTCTCCCCTCGGTAGCCGCGTCGAGGGCTTACCTCGCGCCACTGGCCCGGCTGGTCGCGGACGGGCTCATACGCGCTCTCGCTGCTGCCCGCACTGCTCAATGTGACTCGGGGCTCCATCGCGCGACGCTATCCGGAGGCTCGCCGAGGACCAGCCGCTGTCGCCGCGGTAGATCAACATGACACTCACGCTGCTGGCCGCGATTCTCGAGGGCGAGGTCGAGCGCGAGCTGAGCGCCCGCAACCCGGCGAAGAGCAAGCGGCGGCGGGCGAGCACGAGCCGCGCCGGTCTAGCTCGACACGGCCGAGCAGGTAGGAGCGCTACTCGGCGCCGTGGCGCGACAACGTCCGCAACCGCGTGCTGGCGCCGGCCGCGAAGCTGACGAGCGGGCGGCGCCTCGTCGAGGCTGGCCGCAACCCGCTCCCGGACCGGATCACGCCGAACTCGCTGCGGCGCACGTTCGCGAGCGTGCTGTACACGCTCGGCGAGGATCCGGGCATCGTCATCGATGAGACGGAGCACACGGATCCGGCGCTCGCGCTGTGCGTGTACCGGCAGGCGATGCGTTGCGACAAGGGCGAGAAGGACCGGCCGCGGGCCCTGGTCGAGGGCGTCAACGTGGCAGACGGTGGCAGACAAGAGACAGAACACCAGACCGCGGCAGCAATGGAGAGGCTCAGCGCATGAGGAAGACCGTGCGGTTTGCAGGGCTCTCCGCAGCGCGCCCGGCAGGATTTGAACCTGCGACCTTCCGCTCCGGAGGCGGACGCTCTATCCCCTGAGCTACGGGCGCCTGGGTGAGGCCCAGCGAGCTTAGCGGCCCCAACACCGCCGCGCCGGCGCCGCGATGGCAGACTCGCACGGCGATGGACATGTCGATCTTCTTCGTCGGGACCGCCGGCTCGGTCCCCACCGCCCGGCGTGGCCTGCCGGCGATCCTGGTGCGCCGCGGCGCCGACAGGATCCTGTTTGACTGCGGCGAGGGCACCCAGCGCCAGCTGGTCTCCTCGGTTGGGCTCAGCGAGCTGACCGAGATCTTCATCACCCACCTTCACGCCGACCACTGGCTCGGGCTGCCGGGCCTGCTGAAGACCTTCGACCTGCGCGGACGCGACAGGCCGCTGGCGATCCACGGGCCCGCGGGCCTGCGCGCGCTGGTCTCCCTGGCGCTGAGGATGGCCGGACGGGTCGGCTTTGAGCTTGAGGTGGTGGAGCTCGACGAGGGCGACGTCGTGCGTCGCGACGGCTACCGAATCGCCGCCGTGCCCGTGTCGCATCGCGGGCGCTGCTTCGGCTACGTGCTGTTCGAGGACGAGCGCCCCGGCCAGTTCGACCCTGACGCCGCGATCGCGCTCGGGCTGGCGCCCGGTCCCGAGTTCGGTCGGCTGCAGCGCGGCGAGACGGTGCGCGGCGTCTCGCCCGCCCAGGTGATCGGCCCGCCGCGCCAGGGTCGCAAGCTCGTGCTGTCGGGAGACACGCGGCCGTGCGAGGCCCTGCGGATCGCCGCCCACGCCGCCGACGTGCTGGTGCACGAGGCGACCTTCGCCGAGGACGACCGCGACCGGGCGCAGGAGAGCGGGCACTCCACCGCGCGGCAGGCGGCCGAGCTCGCGCGGGACGCCGCGGTGCGGCTGCTCGCGCTCAACCACCTCTCCACCCGCCAGCCCCCGCGGGTGCTGCGAGACGAGGCGCTGGCGGTGTTCGGCCAGACGGTCCTGCCGCGGGACTTCGACACGATCGAGGTCCCGTTCCCAGAGCGCGGCGCGCCGGAGCTGATTCGCTGGGAGCAGCGCCAGGTTCAGGCCGAGGGGCCGGCGCTCGCGCAGTGACCGACCCGGTGGACCGCCGCGCGCGCACCGAGCGAGACAGCAGCCCCCGCTCGCGCCGGGAGCGACCGGGCGGCCGGCGCGCGCACCGAGCCAGACAGCGGGCCCCCGCTCGCGCAGGTCGCGGCCGGGCGGCCGGCGATTGCGCCGGTGGCGAGCCGCCGGGCGCGCTGCTAGTGTGCGCGGCGTAGAGAGCAGGCCCCTTTAACCAGGTCCCGTGAGGCCAGGAAGGAGCAGCCCAGTTGCAGGAGACCACCGTCGCGCTGTCGCGCGACGACATGCGCCGGACCCTCGTGCGGATCGCCCACGAGGTGGTCGAGAAGAACCCTGGCGGGGAGATCGCGCTGGTGGGGATCCATCGCCGGGGCGCCCACCTCGCCCGACGGCTTCACGCGCTGATCGGCGAGCTCGTGGACCTGCCCGTCCCGCTGGGCGCGGTCGACATCGCCTTCTACCGTGACGATCTGGGGCTGCGCCCGGGGGGAGCGGCGGCGCCGGTGGTGCACGGCACCGAGCTCGGCTTCCCGCTCGCCGGGCTGACGGTCGTGATCGTCGACGACGTGCTCTACACGGGCCGCACCGTCCGAGCCGCGATCGACGCGATCTTCGACTATGGCCGCCCGGCCCGCGTGCAGCTGGCGGTGCTCGTGGACCGCGGTCACCGCGAGCTTCCGATCCGGCCCGATTACGTGGGCAAGAACCTGCCCACCTCCGCGCGCCAGCGGGTGAACGTGCGCGTCGTCGAGGTCGACGGGATCGACGAGGTGACGATCGGCCCGACGCCCACCGCCACGCGGCCGGCGAGGGCCGCATGAGCGCCGCGATGCCCCGCCACCTGATCTCGATCGACGACCTGGACCGGGCCGGGATCGAGCGGATCCTCGATCGCGCCGAGACCTTCGCCGAGGTCTCCGGGCGGGAGATCAAGAAGGTCCCGGCGCTGCGCGGGCGCACCGTCGTCAACCTGTTCTACGAGGCGAGCACGCGCACCTCGAGCTCCTTTGAGCTGGCCGCCAAGCGGCTGTCGGCCGATGTGGTCAGCGTGCGCTCAGCCGGCTCCAGCGTCGAGAAGGGCGAGTCGCTGGAGGACACGGTGCGCACGCTGTCGGCCTACGACCCAGCCGCGATCGTGATCCGCTCCCCGCACGCCGGCGCGGCTGCGCTGGTCGCCGGCTGGACGGACGCGGCGGTGATCAACGCCGGCGACGGAAAGCACGAGCACCCGACGCAGGCGCTGCTTGACGTGTTCACCCTGCGGCGCCGGTTCGGCTCGCTGGAGGGGCTGCGCGTCTGGATCGTCGGCGACGTCGCGCACTCGCGCGTCGCCCGCTCTGACATCCTGGCGTTCGGGAGGATGGGCGCCGAGGTGACGGTGTGCGGCCCGCCGACGCTGATGCCGAGCGGGATCGAGACGCTTGGCTGCCGCGTGCAGGTGAGCCTGGAGCGCCTGCCCGAGGCCGACGTGGTGTACGTGCTGCGGATGCAGCGCGAACGGATGACCCAGGCGTACGTGCCCTCGCTGGCCGAGTACGCGGAGCTCTACCAGATCGGCCCCGAGCGCCTGTCCGAGCACCAGGTGGTCATGCACCCCGGGCCGGTCAACCGCGGCGTGGAGCTGCACGCCGCCACGATCGACTCGCCGCGCACGCTGATCGCAGACCAGGTGAAGGCCGGCGTGTGGGTGCGCATGGCGGTGCTCTACGAGCTGCTGGTCGGGGCGCCGCAGCTGGCGGCGGTGGCATGAGGGCCCGGGGTCGATGAGCGCCGTGCGGCTGTTCTGCGCGCCCGCCGAGCAAGCCGAGCTGCTGATCCGCGGCGCGCACGTGCTGGACCCCCGCGCCCGGATCGACGAGCCGCTGGACGTGCTGGTCCGCCGCGGCGCGATCGCGCGGCTGGCGGCGCCCGGGACGCTTGAGGCGCAGGACGCGACCGAGGTGGTCCAGGGCGCGGGCCTGCACCTGTTCCCCGCCTTCGTGGACATCCACGTGCACCTGCGCACCCCCGGGCAGGAGCACAAGGAGACGATCGAGACGGGGACCGCGGCCGCCGCCGCCGGCGGCTACTGCGCGGTCGTGGCGATGCCCAACACCGACCCGACCGTCGACTGCACCGCGGTGCTCGGCTCGCTGATCGAGCAGGCGCGGTCGCGGGCGCGCGTCCCGGTCGGCTTCCTGGCGGCGATCACGCGCGGCCTGGAGGGACGCGAGCTGACCGAGATGGCCCAGCTGCGGCGGCAGGGCGCGATCGGGTTCACAGACGACGGGCGGCCGGTGACCTCCGCCGGGCTTTTGCGCCGCGCGCTGCAGTATCAGCGCGTGTGCGGCGGCGTGGTGGCGCTGCACGAGGAGGACCCGACGCTCTCCCAGGACGGCGTGATGCACGAGGGACCGGTGTCCGCGCGGCTGGGACTGGCGGGCATCCCGTCGCTGTCGGAGTCGACGATGGTCGCCCGCGACGGCGCGCTGGCGCTGCTCGAGGGCGCGCGGGTGCACTTCCAGCACCTGTCCTGCGCGGAGTCGGTGCAGGCGCTGCAGACGCTCCGACAGCGCGGCGCGCGCGTCAGCGCCGAGGTCACGCCCCACCACCTGACGCTCACCGACGAGGAGGTTCGCACGCTGGACAGCAGGATGAAGTGCAACCCGCCGCTTCGCCGCGACGCGGACCGTCGCGCGCTGGTGGAGGGCCTGCGCAGCGGCGTGATCGAGTGCGTGGCGACCGACCACGCCCCCCACGCAGCCCACGAGAAGCGCGTGCCCTTCGAGCAGGCGCCGATGGGCACCACCGGGCTTGAGACGGCGTTCTCGGCGATCTACACCGAGCTGGTGGCGCCGGGAGAGCTCGAGCTCGAGACGCTGGTGGAGCGCATGAGCGCCGGTGCGCGGCTGTACGACCTGCCCGAGCCGCGGATCGGCCTTGGCAAGCCCGCCAACCTGTGCCTGGTGGACCTGCGAGCCAGCTTCCGGGCCGGCGAGGACGGCTACGCGAGCCGCTCGGACAACTGCGCCTTCCACGGGCGCACCCTGCGCGGACGCGTGCTGATGACGATCGCCGGCGGGTCGGTCGCGTTCAGGCGGCCGGTGCTCGCCGCGGCCGGGGCCCAGAGCGCGCTTGAGCCGGCGGCGAGGCGATGACCGGCGCCGCCACCGCCTACGTGCTGCTGGAGGACGGCGCCCGCTTCGACGGGATCGCCTGCGGGGCCGACGGCCACGCGGTCGGCGAGGTCGTCTTCACCACGTCGATGTCCGGCTATCAGGAGGCGATGAGCGACCCCAGCTACGCCGGGCAGCTGATCGCGTTCACCTTCCCGCAGATCGGCAACTACGGCGTCAGCGAGCAGGCGATGGAGTCAGACCGGGTGCACGCGCGCGCGGCGATCATGCGGGCCGCCGTCGACCACGTGCCCGCGGGCGGCGCGCCGCCCGGCTGGTGCGGCTGGCTGTCCCAGCAGGGGATCCCCGCGATCACCGGCGTCGACACCAGGGCGCTGGTGCGCCGCATCCGCCACCGCGGCGCGATGCGCGGCGGCGTGTTCCCCGCCGGCGTGCCAGAGGCCCGCGCGCGGGAGCTGATCGAGGCCGAGCCGCCGATGGCCGGCCGCGACCTCACCGCCGCGGTTACCGCGGCGGGGACGGTCGAGCTCGGGCCGATTGACGGCGCCGCCCACGGGCGCCCCACGGCGCGGATCGCGGTGCTTGACACCGGCGTCAAGCGCTCGATCGTGTCCAACCTGCGGGCGCGAGGCACAGCCGTGACGCTTCACCCGTGCACCATCGCCGCGGAGGCGCTGCTGGAGCGCCGGCCCGACGCGGTGCTGTTGGCCAACGGGCCGGGAGACCCCGCCGCGCTTGACCGGCTCGTGCACACCGTCAGGGCGCTCTTGGGGCGCGTGCCGGTGTACGGCATCTGCCTGGGCCACCAGCTGCTGTGCAGGGCGGTGGGGCTTGACACCTACAAGCTGCCGTTCGGCCACCACGGCGCCAACCACCCCGTCCGCGACCTGGTGGCAGGGCGGATCGAGATCACCAGCCAGAACCACGGATTCGCGGTGCTCGCACCCGGCGGCAGGCGGACGGTCGACCGGGACGAGCCGGTGCGCTGGGAGACGGACTTCGGGGTCGCCGAGCTGACCCACGTCAACCTCTACGACCGCACCGTCGAGGGCCTGGCGCTGCGCGACGTCCCGGCGGCCACGGTCCAGTACCACCCGGAGGCGGGCCCGGGCCCGCACGACTCGCTGCACCTCTTCGACCGCTTCGTCGGCGCGATTGGAGCGCAGGGCTGATGCCGCGCCGCGACGACATCGGGCGGATCCTGCTGCTGGGGTCCGGGCCGATCGTGATCGGGCAGGCTGCGGAGTTCGACTACTCGGGCACGCAGGCGTGCAGGGTGCTGAGGTCCGAGGGCTATGAGGTGATCCTGGTCAACTCCAACCCGGCGACGATCATGACCGATCCGGAGGTCGCCAGCGCCACCTACGTGGAGCCGCTGCTGCCCGCGCCGGTGCGACGCGTGATCGAGCGCGAGCGCCCCGACGCGCTGCTGCCCACGCTCGGCGGCCAGACCGCGCTGAACCTCGCCAAGGCGCTGCACGAGGACGGGACGCTCGAGCGCTTCGGCGTCGAGCTGATCGGCGCCGACTACGAGGCGATCGACCGCGCCGAGGACCGCGAGCGCTTCCGCGACACGATGACCGCGGCTGGGCTGCGCGTGCCGCGCTCGGCGATCGCCCACAGCGTCGCCGACGCGCGCGCCGCCCTGGACGAGCTGGGGCTGCCGTTCATCGTGCGCCCGGCGTTCACGCTCGGCGGCACCGGTGGGGGGGTGGTGCGCGACGAGTCCGAGCTTGAGCGGGTCGTCGGCCGCGGCCTTGCCGCCTCCCCGATCGGGCAGGTGCTGCTGGAGGAGTCGGTGCTCGGATGGGGCGAGTTTGAGCTTGAGGTCATGCGCGACGGGGCCGACAACGTGGTGATCGTCTGCTCGATCGAGAACCTGGACCCGATGGGGGTGCACACCGGCGACAGCGTGTGCGTGGCCCCGCAGCAGACCCTGTCGGATCGCCTCTACCAGCGGCTCCGCGACCAGGCGATCACCGTGATCAGAGCCGTCGGGGTGGCGACCGGCGGCTCCAACGTGCAGTTTGCGGTGCACCCCGAGACCGGCGAGACGGTGGTGATCGAGATGAACCCCAGGGTGTCTCGCTCCAGCGCGCTGGCCAGCAAGGCGACCGGCTTTCCGATCGCCAAGATCGCCGCGCGCCTGGCGGTCGGCTACACGCTGCAGGAGATCACCAACGACATCACCCAGGCCACGCCGGCGTGCTTTGAGCCGGCGATCGACTACTGCGTGGTCAAGTGGCCGCGGTTTGCGTTTGAGAAGTTCCCCGGCGCCGAGGACGGCCTGACGACGCACATGAAGTCCGTCGGCGAGGCCATGGCCCTCGGACGGACCTTCAAGCAGGCGTTCGCCAAGGCGATGCGCTCGCGCGAGCTGGACGTCCGCCCAAGCTTCCCGGCCGATGACCGCAGGCTCCTGTCGCTGGTGGAGCGCCCCGGCTCGGCCAGGTTCGATCACCTGCTGGAGGCGCTGCGGCGGGGGATCGGCATCGAGGAGCTGCACGCGCGCACGAGCATCAACCGCTGGTTCTTGCGCGAGCTCGCCGAGCTGGCGGCCGGCGGCGAGGCGGAGGCGCGGCCCGTCGCGGCGCCCGCGGACGCGCGGCCCGTCGCGGCGCCCGCGGACGCGCGGCCCGTCGCGGCGCCCGCGGAGGCGCAGCCCGGCGTGGTGCGCACCTACAAGGCGGTCGACACCTGCGCGGCCGAGTTTGAGGCGCGCACCCCCTATTACTACTCGGCCTGGGAGCGGCCCGGCCCCGACGGCCGGCCCGCGCACGAGGTCGCCGGCGGCGGGCGCCCGAGCGTGGTGATCCTCGGCTCGGGGCCCAACCGGATCGGGCAGGGGATCGAGTTTGACTACTGCTGCGTTCACGCCGCCCAGACGGTGCGCGAGCTCGGCCGCGAGGCGGTGATGGTCAACTGCAACCCGGAGACGGTCTCCACCGACTACGACACCTCCGACCGCCTGTACTTCGAGCCGCTCACGCTGGAGGACGTGATAGCGGTGTGCGAGCTCGAGCGCGGCCTGGAGGGCGGCCTTGAGGGGGTGGTCGTCCAGTTCGGCGGCCAGACCCCGCTGAAGCTGGCGGCGGGGCTGCAGGCGGCCGGGATCCCGATCCTCGGCACCTCGATCGAGGCGATCGACCTGGCCGAGGACCGGGCGCGGTTCGGCGCGCTGCTGGAGCGCCTGGGCTACAGCGCGCCGCCGTATGCGACCGCGACCGATCCCCAGCAGGCGCTCGAGCGCGCCGCGCAGGTGGGCTTCCCGCTGCTCGTGCGCCCCAGCTACGTGCTGGGGGGCCGCGCGATGGAGATCGTCTACGACCTGGAGGGGCTTGAGGACTACCTGCTGAGGGTCGGCGGCGCCGCCGCCTCCGACCGAGGGACGATCTACCTGGACCGCTTCTTGGAGAACTCGATCGAGGTGGACGTCGACGCGCTGTGCGATGGGACCGACGTCTGGATCGGCGGGATCATGCAGCACGTCGAGGAGGCGGGCATCCACTCCGGCGACTCGGCCTGCGTGCTGCCGCCGCACACGCTGGGGGAGGAGATGCTCGAGCGCATCGCCGCCCAGACCGCGGGGATCGCGCGCGCGCTCGGCGTCGTCGGCCTGCTCAACGTCCAGTTCGCGATCCGCTCAGACGACCGGCTGTTCGTGATCGAGGCCAACCCGCGGGCGTCGCGCACGGTGCCGTTCGTCTCCAAGGCGATCGGCGTGCCGCTGGCCAAGCTCGCCTGCCGGATCGTGCTGGGCGAGCGCCTGGCGCAGATGGACCTGCCGGCGGGCCCCGCCGGCTCGCACGTGTGCGTCAAGGAGGCGGTGCTGCCGTTCAGCCGCTTCTCCGGTGCCGACTCGCTGCTGGGCCCCGAGATGCGCTCCACCGGCGAGGTGATGGGGATCGCTCGCGACTTCCCAACCGCGTTCGCCAAGGCGCAGGCGGCGGCCGGCGCCAAGCTGCCCGACGGCGGGACGGTGTTCCTGACGGTGGCCGACCAGGACAAGCCGGCGGCGATCGCGATCGCGAGCCTGCTGCACGACCTGGGCTTTCGGATCATCGCCACGCGCGGCACCGCGCAGGCGCTGCGGCGGATGGGCATCCCCGCCACGGCGATCAACAAGCTGACCGAGGGCCCGGATCACGTGGTCGACTGGATCGAGCGCGGGGAGGTGGACCTCGTGATCAACACGCCCGTGGGCACCGGCGCGCGCGCGGACGGCTGGGAGATCCGCTCGGCCGCGATCGCGCGCGGGATCCCGTGCATCACCACGATGGCGGGCGGGCTGGCCGCCGCGCGAGCGATCATCAGCGCGCGCCGCGGAGAGCCAGAGGTGGTGTCGCTGCAGGAGCTGCACGGAGCCGGTGCGACGGTGCGCGCCGGCGGCTGACCTACGCGGCGGCGGGCTGCGCGCGACGCCCACGGCAACCCTCTCAAACCCCTGCAAAAGTGGCACATCGTCGCAACCATGCTCGACAATGCTCACCCTGAGGTTGAGCGTTAGCCGAATTGGGGGCTGCGGCCTTGATCGGCGCAGCCGACGATGTATAGTCGCCGCCCATGCCGCCGGTCACCGAATCCATCCCCAAGCCAGCCGCCGCGCCGCAGCGCTCGCTCGACCAGCGGCTGGAGGCGCTCGCGCGCGCGAATGACATCCGCAGCCGCCGAGCGCAGCTCAAGCGCGACCTCAAGGCCGGTCGCGTGTCGATCGCGGAGCTGTTGCGCGAACCGCCCGAGTACGTGCAGACCGCGAAGGTCTTCGACCTCCTGCTCGCCGTCCCCAAGTACGGGCGCGTGAAGGCGACGAAGATCCTCTCGCTGTGCCGCATCTCCCCCAGCAAGACCCTCGGCGGCCTGTCCGAGCGTCAGCGCGGGGAGCTGGTCGCCCTGCTTCAGCGCCGCTGAACGCACTCGCCGGCGGGCGCTCCGTGAGCGAGGTGTTCGTGATCACGGGCCCCTCCGGGGTGGGCAAGGGGACCCTGATACGGGGGCTGATGCAGCGCCTGCCGGGGCTGCGGCTGTCGGTGTCGGCCACGACCCGCCAGCCGCGCCCGGGGGAGCGCGACGGCGTGGACTACCACTTCCTGAGCGAGCGCGAGTTCGAGCGCCGCGTGCGCGCGGGCGAGTTTCTCGAGCACGCCACCTACTCGGGCAACCGCTACGGCACGCTGCGCTCAGAGCTCGAGCGCGGCTGCGCCGAGGGAGCCCCCGTGCTGCTGGAGATCGAGGTTCAGGGGGCGCGCCAGGTGCGTGCCGCGATGCCCGCAGCGGTCGCCGTGTTCATCGCGCCGCCCAGCCCGGAGGCGCTGCGCGAGCGGCTGTTGGCGCGCGGCACCGACGCGCCCGAGCAGATCGAGGCCCGGCTGCGCACCGCGGCGCAGGAGCTAAGCGCCCGGGGCGAGTTCGCGCACGTGGTCGTCAACGACCGCCTGGCCGACGCCCTGGATGAGCTTGAGGCGATCGTGCGGGGGCGCGGGGATCGCCCGCCGCCACCCCGAAGCGTCTAACCTAGGCACAAACCCAAAAGACCGAGGAACCACCGTGATCTCACCCCGTATCGACAAGCTGCTCGAGCACGTCGACTCCGACTATGCGAGCGTGATCGTGGCCGCCAAGCGCGCGCGCCAGATCAACAGCTACTACCACAACCTGGGCGAGGGCACGTTCGACGAGTTCCCGCCGCCGATGGTCGAGACGCGCTCCAAGAACTACCTGACGATCGCCCTGGAGGAGGTCGCCCAGGGCAAGATCAAGTACCACTACCGGTAGCGCCCCGCAGCGAGGCCCGGGCGCGGCCCTCCCATGGCGAGGATCCTGATCGGCGTCTGCGGCGGGATCGCGGCCTACAAGACGGTGCACCTGGTGCGCCTGGCGATCGGCGCGGGCCACGCGGTGCGCGTCATCCAGACCCCGGCGTCGCGCAGCTTCGTCGGCTCCGCGACGTTTGAGGCGATCACGGGCGCGCCCGTGCTCGTCTCAGAGCTCGAGCCCGATCCGCTGCGCGGCGCCTACCCGGGCGACCCGCCTCCCGAACGCGTCCCGATCAGCCACCTCGCGCTGGTCGAGAACGCGGACGCGTACCTGATCGCGCCGGCGAGCGCCAACACGATCGCCAAGCTCGCCGCCGGCATGGCCGACAACCTCGTCTGCGCCGCGGCGCTGGTCGCCGGCGGCGGCGACCGGATCCCGCTCTTGCTGGCGCCGGCGATGAACGACCGCATGTACGAGCACCCGGCGCTTCAGGCCAACCTCAGCGCGCTGGAGGCCAGGGGGGCGCGGCTGGTCGGCCCCGAAAGCGGCGAGCTCGCCTCCCACGGCGAGCACGGCCTGGGTCGCATGTCCGAGCCGCCCGCGCTGCTGGCGGCGCTCGAGGAGCTGCTGGCCGGCGGCGGGCGCCGCGGCGCCTGGCGCGGCAGGAGGGTGCTCATCACCGCAGGGGGGACGCGTGAGCCGATCGACGGCGTGCGCTACATCGGCAACCGGTCCTCTGGCAGGATGGGGCTGGCGCTGGCCGCGCGCGCGGCCGCGCGCGGAGCCGATGTCACCGTGCTGGCCGCCAACGTGACCCTCCCAGCGCCGCCGGGCGTGGAGCTGGTGGCCGTCCGCACGGCCGCCGAGCTGGAGGCGGCCTGCGTCGAGCGCTTCGAGCGCTGCGACGTGCTGCTGATGGCCGCCGCGGTCGCCGACTTTCGGCCCAGGGCGCCGCACGCGGGCAAGCTCAGCCGCGGCGGGGGTCCGCTGATGATCGAGCTGGAGCCGACCGTCGACGTGCTCGCGTCGCTGGCGAGCCGCCGGCGCAACGGTCAGCTGCTGGTCGGCTTCGCCGCCGAGCACGGGCCCGGCGGGATCGAGCGGGCGCGGCGCAAGCTGGACAGCAAGCGCCTGGACGCGATCGTCGTAAACGACGTCTCGCAACCCGGGATCGGCTTCGACGCCGCCGACAACGCGGTGACGATCCTCACCGCCGGGCGGGAGCCGCTGCGGCTGAAGCGCGCCGCCAAGGAGCGGATCGCCGACGGCGTGCTCGACCATCTGGAGGCGCTCCTTGAGGCGGCCGGATCGGAGGCCGGGGATCGAGCCCTCTGAGCATCTGCCGCTCGCGCCCCAGGACAGCGAGGCCGCTGCCGCGATCGGCCGCGCGGTCGCGGCGAACATCGCCTCCGCCGTGCAGGTGCGCCCCGAGACGCTGCGGCATCTGCTCGTGGCGCTGCTGGCCGAGGGGCACGCGCTGATCGAGGACTATCCGGGGGTGGGCAAGACGGCGCTCGCGCGCGCGCTGGCCCGGTCGATCGACTGCCAGTTCGCCCGGGTGCAGTGCACGTCCGACCTGCTGCCGGCCGATGTGGTCGGGACCAACGTCTACGACCAGCGCGAGCAGCGGTTTGAGTTTCGGCCGGGTCCGGTGTTCGCGAACATCGTGCTCGTCGACGAGATCAACCGCGCCTCGCCCAAGACCCAGTCGGGCCTGCTGGAGTGCATGCAGGAGCGCAGCGTCACGGTGGACGTGCACACGCACGAGCTCGCCCGGCCGTTTCTGGTGGTGGCCACGCAGAACCCGGTCGAGCTTGAGGGGACCTACCCGCTGCCCGAGGCGCAGGTGGACCGCTTCATGGTGCGCCTGTCGCTCGGCTACCCGGATCGCCGCTCGGAGGCGGCGATGCTCGCCGCCCACCAGGCCGGGGACCGCGTCGCGCAGCTTGCGCCCGTCGCGAGCGCGGCCGAGGTGGTCAGAGCCCAGGACGCGGTCGCGCGCGTGCGAGCGACGGAGCCGCTGCGCGACTACGTGGTCAGCCTGCTGTGGCGCACGCGCGAGGATCCGCGCGTGGACCTCGGCGCAAGCCCCCGGGCCGGGCTGATGCTGCTGCGCGCCGCCAAGGCCAACGCGATGCTCGAGGGCCGCGACCACGCGCTGCCCGACGACGTGCAGGCGCTCGCGGTGCCGGTGCTCGCGCACCGCCTCGTGCTCGCGCCCGAGACCCCGCGCGAGGCTGCGCCCGAGATCGTGCTGGACGCGCTTCGCTCCACCAGGGCGCTGTAGGCCGTGGGCGGGCGGCGGCTTCAGGCGCTCCCCGCCGTCCAGGTCCTGGTCGCCGGCTGCGCCGCGGGGCTGGTCGCGCTCGCGTTCGACCTGGCGCCCCTGCTGGTGGCGGCGCTCGCGCTCGTGCTGCTGGCGCTCGCCACGCCCGCGTGGGTGTGGGTCGCCGCTCGCGGCGGCTCCGTGCGCCGGAGCCTGCGCGTCGCCCGAGCCGTCGAGGACGAGCCCATCGAGGCCACGGTGGAGGTCCGCCGGGGGCCGATCGGGATCCCCGGCGCGGTCGTCCGCGACCCGTTCAGCGGCGCCTCGATCGACCTCGCCGACGCGCTGGCGGCGATCCGCGGCGAGCGCCGCGCGACCGTCCGCGTGCGCGCGAGCTTCCAGCGCCGCGGCCGCTACCGGCTCGCGCCCCCACAGCTGTCGGTGGGCGATCCGCTCGGGCTGGCCCGCGCGGTGGTGACCGGCTCCGGGGGCTCCCAGGACCTGCTGGTCCTGCCGCGGACCGAGCCGGTCCGCTGGCGCGTGGGGGCCGGCGAGGTGCGGCGGATGCTCAGCGGCGACGGCTCCGCCGCCGGCGACCGGCTGGCCGCCGTGGACCCCGACGGGCTCCGGGCCTACCGCCCGGGCACGCCCGCCTCACGGATCCACTGGCCCGCGGTCGCGCGGGGCGCCGGGCTGATGGAGCGGCGGCTCAGAGCGCACGGTGACGCGCGGCCGCTGGTGGCGCTCGATCTGCGCACCCCCGGGCGCGACGAGCAGGACGAGGTCGATGCCGCCGTGCGCGCCGCCGCCTCGCTGGTGCTGGCGCTGGCGCGCGACGGCTGCGCGCTGCTTTTGGGCGGCGAGCAGCGCCCCACCGCGATCGACGGCACGCTGGCCGCCTGGCCGGGGGCGTGCACGCGGCTCGCGCTCGCGCGCGGCGGACCCACGGCGCCCGCGCCGGCGCTGGCGCCGTCGATCCGGCGCGGCGCGACGATCTACGTGGCGGCGGCGCTGTGGCCTCGGGTCGTGGCGACCGTCAGAGCCCGGGCCGGCGGCCCGGTCCTGCTGGTTGTCCCCGAGTCGCGGCTGCAGGACGCGCTGGGCGAGCGGGCCGGAGCGCCGCTTCGCGAGGCGCTGTCGGTCTGCGGGTGCCGCGGCTTCGTCGTCGGACCGGCCGCTCGCGGCCACGGGCCGCAAGACCGCTCGCGACAGACGGCCGCCGGCCAGGGAAAGATGACCAATGCGCGATAAGGGCCGGTGCGGGCCAGCGCGTGAGATCGAAGCTGACCCATGAGCGCGGGAGGGCACACCGCTCGGTTCCGCTGGACCTCCGGGAGCTCCGGCGACGCCGTGAGCGTCGTCTGCACAGAGCGCCGGCTGACCTCGCTGTGCGCCTTCGCGGCGCTCGCCGCCTACGGCGTGCTGCGCTGGGCGACGCTGCTCAAAGCGCCGCCGACGGCGCGCCTGGCAGGGGTGCTGGCCGCCTCGCTGGCGCTCGCGACGCTCGTCCCGGCGATAGCGCGGCGCAGCCGGGCGCTTGCCTGGCTTGCGGCGCTCGCGCTGGCGCTGGCGGCGTTCCCGATCGCCGGGCTCCCGTGGCAGTGGGCGCGGCACCTGCGCCTGGCGCTCAGCGCGAGGACGATCGCCGACGGCCTTCGCTCGCTGCCGGGCGCGCTGGTCCCCTACGCGGGCCACGCCCGCGACGTGCGGCTGGTGGTGGTGCTCGGCGCCGCCGTGCTCCTGTTCGACGCGGCCGCGGTGCTGGCGCTCTGCGGCGGTGGCGGCCGCGGGCTGTCGGACGCGCGCCGCGGCGCGGTGGCGCTGCCGCTCGTTGCGCTGGCGGTGGTGCCCGACGCCCTGGTGGCGCCGCAGTTCCCATACCTCCAGGGCCTGCTGCTGTTCGGCCTGCTGTCCGCGCTGCTCTGGGGCGACCGCCTTCGCGCCCAGGCGGGCACGACGGCGGTCGCCGCGCTGGCCACGGCGGCCGCGGCCGCCGCGATCCTCGCGCCGCGCATCGCGCCGCGCAGGCCCTGGCTGGACTACCGCGCATGGGGCGCCGCCGGTCCGGCGCACGTCGACGTGTTTGACTGGAACCAGACATACGGACCGCTGAGCTGGCCGCGCAGCGGGCGCCCGGTGCTGTCGATCGCGGCCGCCACGCCCTCCTACTGGCTGGCGCAGGACCTGGACGAGTTCGACGGGCGGGCGTGGGTCGCCTCGCCGCTGCCAGACGCCGCGCCTCCGGCCCCGGCTGCGCGGTGGCGGGCGCGCTGGACGCAGACGATCTCCGTTCGCGTGCTCGACCTGCGCACGCCGGATGTGATCGGCGGCGGCTATTCGAGCCGGCCGCTCAGCGCCGGTCCGCAGGCCGGCGGCCGCGCGGCCGGGGCAGCCGCGCGTCCGCTGCCCGGCGTGCTCGAAGGCGACCCCGGCACGTGGACGTTCGCCCAGCCGGCCGGGCCCGGCACCCGCTACCGGATCTCCTCCTATGACCCGCGCCCGACCGCCGCCCAGCTTGCGCGCGCCGGGCGCCGCTACCCGGCGGCGGCGCTGGCCGCCGACCTGACGCTCTCGATCCCGATCTCAGGCGTGGACGCGCCGCCGCTTGAGGTCACCTTCCCGCCGTTTCACTCGCGCGGGCATCCGAGCGCCGGTTTCCCCGCGCCGGTCTCGGACGCGTCGTCGTTCGTGCGCGACTCGCCCTACGGCCGCGCCTGGCGCCTGGCGCTGCGCCTCGCGCGCCGGTCGCCGACGCCCTACGCGTTCGTGGAGGCGGTCATGCGCCACCTCGCCCACGGCTACGCCTACAACGAGGACCCGCCGGCGGCGCGCTGGCCGCTGGAGGCGTTCCTGTTCTCCACCAGGGAGGGCTACTGCCAGCAGTTCTCGGGCGCGATGGCCCTGCTGCTGCGCATGGGCGGCGTGCCCGCGCGGGTGGCCGCGGGGTTCACCCCGGGCGTGCTGGACCGCGCCACGCACCGCTTCATCGTCACCGACATCGACGCCCACGCCTGGGTTGAGGTGTGGTTCCCCTCCTTCGGGTGGGTGCGCTTTGATCCGACGCCCGCCAGCGCGCCGGCGCGCGCCCAGGGGGGCGCGGGCCGGGCGGCCTCCAGGTCCACGGGGGCGGCGCGTGGCCTGAGCCCGGCGGCCGTCCGCCGCCACGAGCTGGGGCTCGCCGAGCCCGCCGGCCGGGCGGGGGCCGCCCGCCACGGGCGCGGCGGCGGCGCGGCCACGGTGCTGCTCGGCGTGCTGGCGCCGGCGCTGGGCGCGGCGGGAGCCCTGGCCGCGCTGGTGGCGCTGGCGCTGCGGCTGCTGGCGGCCATGCGCGACCCGATCGCGGAGCTTGAGCTCGCCTGGGCGCGGACCCGCCGGCCGGTCGCCACGGGGACCACCCTGGCCGCGCTTGAGCGCCGCCTGGCCACCGCGCCGGAGGCGGCCGCCTACGTGCGCGCCGTTCGGATGGCGCGCTACGCGGACGGCCCGCCCCCCACCCGGGCCCAGCGCCGCGCCCTGCGCCGCGAGCTCGCCCGGGGCCTGGGCGCGGCCGGCGCGCTGCGCGCGCTGTGGGCGCTGCCGCCCGGGATGGGCCCGCGAGGGCGCCGCGCGGACCCCTAGACTGAGGGTGGTGGACGATGTCTACGAGCTGTTCTGCCGCGGCACCGAGCTGCTCGAGGCCGGCCACCACCACCAGGCCGCCATCCCTTTGACGCGCGCGCGAGACCTGGCGCCGGACAAGAGCTCGATCCGGGAGGCGCTCGGGCGGGCGCTGTTCGGCGCCCAGCGCTACGAGCAGGCCGCCGAGGAGTTCCGGGCCGTCGTGGAGCGGGCGCCGACCAATGATTTCGCGCTGTTCTGCCTGGGTCGCTGCCTGCAGCAGATGGGTCGCCACGCCGAGGCCAGGCA